>Ga0207419_1000237_pt1 | contig 46166 bp, 36 predicted proteins | sample ElkSloMetagenome_4_FD_184723 | JGI IMG/M metagenome (GOLD analysis project Ga0207419, IMG submission 184723) | Hot spring microbial communities from Elkhorn Slough, Monterey Bay, USA - MD2A (version 2) | ecosystem: Environmental > Aquatic > Marine > Intertidal zone > Estuary: Microbial mat ...
TTGGCGATCGCTTCCGGTTAAGCTGTCAAAGAGTTGTCCGAAATATCCTCTACTTTTGCGATAACGAATTAAGTCTTTATTGATGTCTATTCCGTTAACTAAATCGACTAATGCTTTATCGCTAACTAGGGGAATTCGTTGTTGGAGTTGTTGAAGGCGATCGCTTAATTCTGTTTTGGGTTGTTGGTGAGTTGAGAACATTTTAACTCGGTAAATGGGATTAAGTTGGTTAGTTAGACAGGGAATTAATTCCCTGCCCAAGTGATTGACTATTTGTTAGGGGACATTAATTGCTCGTTTCGATCCATGTATGAGTTTACTATTGCAATTTTTTGGCTTGCCTCAAGTTTGATAAATTGAAGATCATTAATCAGGCGTTTTTGCTGTTTAAGAGAAAGTTTTTGATCTTTCTGAGCTTGTTTCAAACTGTCTCGATAATTCCCAAGATAAGCATCAAGGTTCTCAAAGAAAGTATCAATTCGTTCTTGGAAGTCTTCTTTAAGATACTCATAAATATCCTGCTTGATCTTACCAATTCTTGCTTCGAGAGAATCATTAATCTGAGTAACTAAATCATTTATAGAAACAACATAGTAATCTTCTCGGATCTCGGGTTTATTGTAAATTTCTTCTTCAATGCGAGGAACTATCCAAAGCCAATACCACCAACGACGTTTTTTAACTGTTCGCGTATCATATCCTCCGTCTATCCAGCGAGTTTGAGATTTCACATCAGGCTGTATTGTTGTCAAAGAATCATCATACTCTAAAGTAGGTGAGGGTAAATCCAAGTTAATCTCGAAGGTTTCATTCAAGCGTTTTTTCGCTTTTTCGATGATCGGCTTTGTTTCTTTTTCCAAAAAGTTGGTCAAGTTTATTCGAGCTTGTTTAACCTCTTTTTCAGCATCTTTACGAACACTTGACATTATAACTTCCGCTCTCTGTCTTGCCCAAGCAACCGCTTGTTCAGAAAAATATTGTGCTTCTGGCTCGGTCTGAAATTCAACAACTCCTGATGTTTTATATTCTAGAGCCGATGGAATTAATTGTATGGGAATCCGCTTGAGAAATTTATCGAATTCGATCCATGCTTTTTTTCTGAAATTCCCCCGTTCATACTCTTCTTCAAGAAAAAAATTCTCTATACTGACTTTAGCCTCCTTTTTTAGTTGTTCAAGAATCTGATTCAACTTGCGTTCAAGTGATGTTCTGATTGAATCAACAACTTTTAATCGATTGCGACATTTTTCAAGATTGTGTAAATCGTTTTCGAGCGCAGCAACTTCTAATCTCAACTGTTCCTCATCTTGGGCGATCGCGCTACTGCGAAGTTTCACATCTTCTCGTAATTCTAAGAGACGAGAATGAGTGACATTGAGTGCAGACATCATACAGCGAGGCGCCGCAGTTTCCATCAGTGCTTTAATTGCTTGATCAAGAAAGGGTGCAAATCCTGACTTCTTCCACATTTTTAGAGCTTTTTTCTCTAGTTCTTCCGTTGTTGCATCCTCCAGATCCTCTTCCCAGTCAATCCCAAATACTTCTTGAGCCAATGATTCTGCTGTGACTAATTCTGTCAATTCAGCGTCGGGATTTTGTTGTAACTCCAATAAAAATTTAGTCGCACAAAAAGCTCGAATTGCAGCGATTTCAAACACTTGTTCTGTATCGCTAGACTTACTGAGATTCAAGTCAGAATCAACAAACTTTTTAACATCTTCAGGGGTCATATCTCCTTGACGACGTTGATCGACTTTATTCACCAGAACATAAAGGTTTTCTTTTCCGAGTAAATCAATAATCGGCTGAACCTGTTTTTTTACACCTTCTGCGGCTTGGTTATTTAGCTGTGTAAAATCGAGAACAATCAACACAATGGAACTGTTTTTTAATTGATCTTCTACTACAGCACTCAGTCGAAGGTTTTCTCCCGCTTCATTTGGCCCCGGAGTATCAACAATCACTAAATTACCCAGTTTGTCGGATTGTTCGCCTTCCTGAGAATGCCAAAAAGGTGTTTCAATACGAGTAACATCTGGGAGTTTTAACAGTGGATCATTTATTGGATCTAAAACGCTACACAGACGCACGATATCATTAAGAACGCTGAGGATTTTGTGAATTTCTGATCGTCCTTTATTTTCAGGGTTTAGCAGCAATGACCCAAAACTTTGAATATCCCGTACCAAATCATTTAAGTGGGGATATTGAGCAATTCTTTTTTGAGTTTCTTCCGAACCTAATTCGTTTATTTTTCGGTGCAAACTCTCAAGAGTGTCTTGAAAAATAGATAAAACTTCATCATCTAGCGTGAGAATGGGTTCATTTAAGTTGGGGTTGAAAAAAATCTCTGTGGGTAGTGTCGTCATTGCAGCGTTACGACTGGGAAGCAAATCTTGACCGATAATTGCATTGATAATTGTAGATTTACCTGCTTTCATCGGCGCAACAATTGCCATTCTTAACTCTAATTTCTCAACCTTTTGAGTCTCGTTTTCAACTTGCTTTTGAAAATCCCCATATTTTTGACCGAAATCTTCTGAACTCAAAGTAGAATTAGCGCGACTCATTAATTGACTGACTTCTTTTAACAGATCAATCACATCCTGTTGCAAATCTTGGACACTGGGTTTAAATTCCGTCCCATTCATAACGTTAAATTCCTCGAAGGTGAATAAAGGCTTTCCCAGAAAATATTCTCTAGGCGTTGGCTCTGTTTGTAACGGGAAACTGTTCAACAGAACTTTGAAGGCTCTATATTCAAGAATAAACGATTAAAACTTAGATATCAACGTGGGAATTACCGAACTTTCTAAATGGTATAATTGCTAAAACATAGATGATCATCAGTAAATTTACGGAGGTAATATTTCAAACGATGATCGGCTGTAATTTTCAGCAAGTTGTTAAATAAATAACCTTAAAAAACAATATAAATTAAGGTAATTAACATAAATAATCAGCGTTCGCCTACTCACTCTTACCTCTACCTTTAGTCAGTTTGAACTGACTTGATTTATTAGACCGGGAATTAATTCTCTGGCGGAGTGATTGACTATTTTTTAGATCGGATTAATTGCTCGTTACCAAGCTGTGTTACTGTTAGGAGGATCGAAACACCTTCTTTAACTATTTTTTCAGGACAGCATCAAAATCAATGAGACAGTATTCTCCACTCACAATTGTTCTTTATATCATCGGTCCCGTGCTGATTATTGTCAGCCATATCGGATCGTTACTCCTTCTGATCACTGGCTTATCCTGGGGTGCTTTTTTATGGGTGATATTGCTATATCTAATCCGTATGTTGGCCACGACAGGTATTTATCATCGACTACTCACCCACAAAAGCTATCAGGCGCCTATTCTAGTTCTTTGGGTGGGAAGTATTATCGCAGCATCAGCAGGACAAATGGGGCCAAGTTGGTGGAAAGCCCATCACATGACTCATCATCAATATGTCGAGCAAGATCTTGATCCCCATTCCCCCTATACACCCATGCAGGGAATTCGAGGATTTTTTTGGTCCCAAGGCGGTTGGCTATTATCTTCCAACTTTTTTCCAGCCAAACTACCCGCTGATGTTGAGAATGATCGGTTTTTAAAATTAATTGATCGTTTGCATTTTATCCCGGTAATAGCATTGGGGGCGATTTCCTATTTTATAGGCGGTTTGGAATACTTGGGTGCATTTTTTCTCAGTACAACTCTATTGTTTCATGGCGTACAAACGGTTAATTCTCTTGCCCATATTTTCGGAACACAACCATTTATTACAAACGATTTGAGTCGAAATAATGGGTTTGTTGCCTTGATCACACTAGGAGAAGGTTGGCATAATCTCCATCATGCTTTTCAGTCATCAAGTCGCCATGGTATTACAATTCGTTCTGGACAGGTTGTTTATCTTCCTGATGTCACCTTTAGCTTCATTAAAATGCTTGAGTTCCTAAAGTTAGCATCCAAGCTGAAACTCCCGACTGAAAGCCGTTTGTTAGCCGCTTGTAAAGAGCAGAACTTTGAACATTCAACCTCGAAAGTCTCAGCTCAATAAGTCGTTAAACACCCGTACAATAGACAGAATTTACATTCAGGAATTTTAGCTTAAAATAAAGATCAATTGTATTTTTAAATTCCTTGATGTCAAACCGATGGATCAAAAAACTGTTCAACTTCCACCTCTGGCTAACCGTTGTGCGGGTGTATTATTAACAGCAGCAAGCGGCGATAGTTTGGGTTGGATGACCGAGTTTTTGCGAACACCCGATGAAGTTCTACACAAATTTGGTTTAGAACATTTGAGTGAATTTCTTCCCTGGAAAAAACAAGTCGGGGGACGTTTTCAAGGCTATGAAGATTATATCGAAGCGGGGGAATATTCCGATGATACTCAGTTAACTCTGTGTGTGGCGGCTTGTATTCGGGCGGATGGGGGTTTTGATATCGAAAGGTTTTGTCAGTCGGAGTTTCCTCTGTGGTTAGACTACGCCAGAGGTGCCGGGGGAACGGTGAAAGAAGCCGCCCGCAAAATTCAACGTCAGTCGGCGAGTTGGAATAGTAATTTTTTTACTCGTCGCACAAAAAAGGGTACACTCGACTATCGAGATGGCGGTGCAAATGGGGCGGCGATGCGAATTGCTCCTCATGTATTAGCAAATGTGGGACGATGGGAACAGATAGAGGCGGATATTTGGCGGAATTCGATTATCAGTCATGGACATCCAAGAGCAATTATCGGGGCGTTGTTGTATGGTTATGCCTTATTTCTGTTAATAAATCAAGATCAGATTCCTTCTGGGCGAGAGTTGATTGAACAGTTGGGAAATTGGGTAAAAGCGTTACAAATTCCGAAAATAGAAGGGTTACAGTCTTGGTTATTTCTGTGGAATAAACACCGAACTCAACCGTTTAACGAAGTCTTTGAAAATACTCAAGCCGAAGCAGTCGAACAGTTACGTTTAATTTGGGTGGCGTTACGAGATAATCATTCACCCAAAACCCTATTAGAACAGTTGGGTTGTTTTACTTCTGAAAGCAGATGTTCAGGTTTAGGAACGGTGTTAGCAGGAATTTATTTGTTTGCTCGTCAACCCGAAAATACCCAAGATAATCTGATTTTAGCAGCTAATTTTATTGGAAGTGATACTGATTCAATTGCGGCGTTTGTGGGTAGTTTAGGGGGTGCAGTTTGGGGAATAGACGCGATTACAGAAAGTTGGCGACAGCAGCTTCAAGATGCTCCTTTTTTACAACATTTAGGTGAACAATTAGCCGCCATTTCTCAGAGAAAAGCACCCAGAATTAATATTCATCCGGGTATTGCCAATATCAACTTAGGAGATTGTTTACAGCGTTCTCAAATCGTCTCGCAAATGCGGGTTGCTCATCGGTGTTTGGGAGTGGGAACTGTCGAGTCCGTCGAACAAAAAGCATTAAAAACTCGGGATAAAACAGTAACTTTAGCTGAAATTGAGTTTGACTGTGGACAACGCTGTAAGTTTGCTTTTCGCACCGATAAAAAGATTCCGTTTTTATACACAATCAAATAGAGAAATATTACCGTTTAACCTTTGGGGGTAACTGCGCCACAGGGTAAGATTGAGCAGGAAGTGTTCGTTGTGATGTTGTCGAATGTATAGGGATTAAATTCTCCTCTATCGGTTCTTCAAACCACTCAACCTCAATATCTGCTCCATTAATAATTGCACCTAATAAACGAGGACGGTATTTGGTGGAATCTTCATCCTCATCAATTTCGGTCAACTGCTCTGCAAATTCTCCAAGCTGACCCGAAAGCGTATAGGAAGGACGAGCTACTAAGATCATACCATCGGTGGATGGTTCTAGGGTCAACGCATCATTATTGGCACTCAAAGAAGGAACATCAATAATCACCATATCAAAGCGATAACGAACTTCATTGAGTAAGCGTTTCATCTCGCTCGATTCTAACACGGTCGCCGCTTGTCGAACTGGCCCCGGACTAGGAATAACATACAAATTCTGCACATCAGGAACCAAACGAATACAATTGTTAGCATCTCCGTAATAGTGCAGAGGTTCCGTTCCACTTAAAGGTTCAGGTGCCAACTTTAATGATTCTACCCGAGACGGCGATCGCAAATCTCCTTCAATTAACAACGTTCGTTTTCCTGCTCTTGCTGTAGCAATGGCTAAATTATAAGCACAAAATGTTTTTCCTTCCAAATCACCTGCACTCGTAATTAGCACAACCCGAGCGGGTTTTTCTCCACTTCGTTGTAAATTGCTCCGTACTTTTTCATAGTATTCTAAATAGGGAGAATGAGGTTTTAGTAATAAAGGCATCTCCTGAAAAGATTCTTCAAAGAACATCACATTCGGTAATAAACCCAACAACGGCACCTCTCGTTCTTGCAATGCTCCTTTGATTTCTTCCCAAGTATAGAACTTGCCACTGAGCATTCCCAATACAAAAATTAACACCGCGCCCCCTAAAACACCCGCTAGTCCACCTCCGGCTAAAATCAGAGCCATACTAATTGCTTCTGGAATTTCGACATCGGATGCGTAGCCTTCTTGAGCCACTTTCAAACTACTCACCGTTTCCGCTTCTGCGGCTTGAGAGTCTACTAACTGAGCTTTCATCTTATCGTACAAGGCTCTTTTGTAGGCGAGTTCTTGTTCAAGTCGTTGTTTTTCTAACTGTTTGTTGGGAAGGGTTCGGTAAGTTTCTCGCAAATCTACTTCAATTTTTTTGAGATTTTCTAATTGTTGTTGTAAGGTTTCTTTTTGAGTTTGTAAGGTCATCAAATTTTGAGCCAATTGTTGACGAGCCGGATCGAGAGAAGAATCAACCCGAATTTGATTAGCTTGTCTTAAAGGTGCTGCAATTCCATCTCCTCCTAAAACTTCCGATGCTCGTGCTTGTAATTGTCGTTCTGCGGCTTGTTTTTGTTTAATTAGAGCGGCGACTTGAGGATGTTCGTCTCGATAATCTTGACGTAAAAGAGCAAGCTGAGACTCAATTTGATAGAGTTGAACTCGTAACTGAGCAATAATCGGATCAGCTGTTAGGGCTTGAGAAACATAAGCTTGATCCGCATTTAATCCGAGTCTAGACTGCAAACTTTGGATTTGTGCCGTCAAAGTATCGAGTTGAATTTGTGTATTTTGCTGTTGTTTTTGATTCCCCACAATAGCTTCCGGCAAAACCCCACTTTCTATCGCCAGTAAGGTGGCTCCTTCGCGTTTATCATATTCTTCTAATGCTTTTTCAGCTTGTCTGAGTTCTTGCTCGACTGGCTCTAAACGAGTGGTCACTGTATCAATAATATCTCGCAGTTGTTGAGTATTGATCAAGCGACTTTGTTCGACCATTTCCTTCATCATCACATTGACAATTTCGACGGCTCGTTCACGACTGGGATCAGAAAATCTAACTTGAATATAACTGGGTTGATTGTCCTCTGCTTCTTTAACCGTTACTTTCAAGTTATCCTTAAGTTCTTTGGGAGTCACCGCCACCTTTGTCATCACACTTTCAATCACACGAGGTTGAAGTAACATTCCCTCATTGAGTTGCTGTCCTCTTTCACGAATACTTTGACCCGTTTCTGAAAACAGGACAGGGGGATTTTGATACGTTAAAATTCCGCTTGCTGTATAAGGGGGAGTCTCTGGCGGTTCTAAAATCATTGCCACCGCTCCCGAAACGCCTAAAGCCAGCATAAAAGTGGAAAGTCCTGCCCATTTATACTGTTCAAAAGCGATCAGATATCGTTTAACAATAGGTAAAGTCATAAGTCAGTTTATACTTCAAAAGGGTTAAAATAATTTTCTCAAATAGAGGTCAATCAAGACCATTTCCCACACCCCTTATCGACGGCGATTACCACCATTATTCGGCCCAAATAGATCCTCAGCGGCATTACTAATCTCTCTAAAAAAGAGTAGAAACCCGAGAATATCCCGAAAGGGTTGAGTAAAGCTATTGAGAAAATAACTCAAATCTGCCGAGAAATTGCGATCAATCACAATCACATCTTCATCTTGCAATAAAATATTATCACTGGGATTACCTTGTAACACTTCTCTACCATTGAGAGTCCGAGTAATCGCCTTTCCTTGTGTGGGGTCAAACCGAATTAAAGTGATTTCATCTAACTTCGCCGTTGCTAAAGGAACATTATTCAAAATATCGACAAAGGTGCTGCCATTGGGTAAATTCACCGAACCCACAGCACCGCCCGCATTGCTGAGAATTCGCACCGTAATCTGTTGATTAACCAATGTAGAATTTGCTACTAAAGTCCGATCATACTCTTCTTCCTCCTGAAGTGACAATTTCGGTACAATCACCGAGTCCCCATTCGATAAAGCGACATTAGGTAAAGCGGTTGCCTCACTTAAGGGAGAATACAGATCAACCCGGTCTTGAATCACTCGGCCATCAATGGTCACGCGACAAACGACCACTGATCGCAAATCAGCCGTTAAGGTGGCGCCACCTGCTGCTAAAATCGCCGCTGAAACCCGTCCCAACCCCGCAGGTAAGGTATAAAAACCAGGTTGTACCACTTCTCCGACAATGGTGACTTCTACGGGTATAGGTGCAGCAGCTAAACTATAAGACTCAACAATATCCCGTTCTGGGCCTTGGGTCGGCAGCGTTTCTTGGGTGGGAACGTAGATAATATCTCGGTCTTCTAAACGAATATCGGGGGGGGCTAAACCCGCCAGTAAGGGCGTTAATAAGTCCACTTCTGCGGCAATGGTGCGACCATCGGGTAAATTTCGCCGAAGTTGAACTGAACGCAAGTCTGCATTGGAACGAGTCCCTCCTGCGGTGGATAGCGCAACTACGAGTTCTGCCGTTCCCAGGGGATAAAAACCCGGTCTAGCCACTTGTCCGGTTACAGTCACTTGTACGGGACGCTGTACCAACAGAGAGACATTAACTTGAGGATTTTTGACATACTGATTTAGGCGAGTTTGAATTTCTCGTTCAATTTCCTGTAAAAATAATCCCTCTAGTCTGACGGTTCCAATTAATGGGATAATCGTTGTTCCCTCCGGGCCAACCACTGCATTGGGTATACTCAACTCTGCTGAACGCAAACCGTTCACAAAAATATCAATAAAGATTTGATCTCCTGGCCCTAAACGATAACGTTCAATCTGATTTTCATTGGCCCGTTCAAAATAGGAAATATCTACCGGAATTAAATTGGGTTCGAGGGTTCGTTCGACAGGTAAGCTTCCCGGTTGCTGAAAGAGTCGTAAAATTTCGGGGGTATCTTGGGGTTGTACCTGTTCTAACAGTTCGATTTTGCGATCCACAAATGCCTGTGGTAAAACACATTGATCAGGGATTTCCTGGGCTTGGGTTTGGCGAACAAAAACGAAGCTATTGATCGACCCCATCACTACGGTTAATCCTAGAGTCCAACTTCCAGCGTAAAGACTCGCGACTGAGACGGAGATTAATCGATGAATAGAATTAACCATAGGGCATTTTTACAGTTAACAGTGATCAGTTAACAGTGATCAGTTTCTCTGATAATTCTGAACTTCTGAACTCCTAATTTTCAGTTTTTTTCGCTATCGTTTAGAGTGAAAGCTTCTGCGATCAGTTCCGCTTGAATGCTTTGACTCAGAGAACGACTGAAATCCTCTACTTCTCCTATATTACCTAATGGTTCAATCGGAATTAACACGTTAACGGCGACCCAAGGCGCTCGTTGCTGAGACAGTTGAGCCAAACGATCGGCCATAAACCAATGACTTGCGGCTGGACTCCCCCCATCAGGCCAAGCATACCACTGCGTCACTGCATAGGTTTGTTTTAAACGCTGTTTTTGGTAGAAGTCACAGAGTTGATCGGAGGTACAATCTTTCCATAATAAACTTAATAATGGATTGACAGCCTGTGTCCAACTGCGAAAAAATTGAGTGGTAAATTTTGTTGAGGACAATCCATTTTCTGACGGTTCAACCGTTAAGCGCAGACGACGATGAGAATCGGTTTTCCACTGTTGAAATCCGTTGATATCCATCCATTCAATTTGCGGTCTATCTTTATAATACTTCTGCACCAGCATTAATAAAATTGCGGTTTGATTATTCTGTTCGACTGTTTGAATTAACCACTCTTGACCCCGAATTTTCATCAGTTTGTGTTCTAGGGTTGTCCATCCCGCTAAATCTAATCCCTGTTTCCGAACCTGTTGGAGTTGCGCTAGGGTTTGTAATTGCGGTTGATCAGCCCAAGTCCATTTTCCGGTGAAATAACCCGGAATTGCGGCAAAGATTAATAGCAACAACATCAACCCTAAAGCGGTAATTTTAGCCCATTGGGGCGGAAGTTTGGCTTGTGCAACCATGGGGTTTTCTCTCCTCTGATTTTTTGGATAGTCTGGAGATTATTCTAAATCTTTACTAACAGTTTAATGCGTCTGGGCTTGGGGTTCGTTTGCAGTATTGTTTTGTATCCAATTAATTAAAACCACCAACAAACCTAACATTAACGCCGAATAAAGATCGCCCCCCCAACTATCATGGAGCCAGTGAAATAATCCATCTTGACCTGTACCATGAAAGAGAGTCAGCAGAGTATTTCTAATAATATTGGCAACAACACTAATTGTGGCTGCACTCAACAGAAATAAAATACTTTTTGTCCGATCCGAAGCGATACCCGTCCAATATAAAAGCATTAACCCGACATATAAACTGGTAAACAGCATCTTCAGTCCAGCACAATGGGGAGCGACTTCAACAATTTGTCCATTAACAAATAGATAAACTTGTTCAACCGTTACATTCAGATTAAACTGTACCAAAATAAATCCGGCAACGCTGGCAATAAATTTTTGTAAAGGAAACGCCAACGGTTCAATTAAATAGGGTAAATGAGTCGGAGTCGCCAACGCCACAAAAATTAACGGCCATTTTTGCACTCTTAAACCCGGAATTCCTTTTAACCACAAACACAGTCCCGCTAACACAATAGGAAACGAAAGATTCACCAAGTCTGATAAACCCGATCCATAGCATAATCCCCCAATCAGAAGCAAAATCGCACCCGCAGGATGGCTAATATTCGGAAGTTGACTCCACTGCGATCGCAATGTCCAAGTAATATAAGCCGCAAACGGTAAACCAATCAAACCATGACTAAAATATTCATGTTCGATGCTGATACTTTTTTCTAGCCAACCATCATACCAATACATTAATAAAGGAGCATACAACAGCCCCAAAGCCACCACCAAAGCGGCATTCAACAGATATCGCTCAATAGCAATCGGAATTTTACGTTCAATGTGCATTGTTCTTACTCAGCCTGTATTCAATGAGTCCCGATCAAAAGTTTTCCCAAAAGGCAACAGAATTGATCATTCTACATTCAGAAATTGAGTTCCACCCCCTCCACTCCCCATCTTCTTAAAAAAACAGTTCTCTATTTACTAATTTATTCCTAACACTGATTTAATGGCAGCAACCACATAATTAACTTGATCATTGCTAAGTCCAGGATACATCGGCAGTGAGAGAATTTGACGACTCAGCATTTCCGCCATGGGAAAATCACCTTCAGAATATCCCAAATGTTTGTAAGCGGGTTGCAAATGACAAGGGATCGGATAGTGAATTCCAGTTTGTACACCGAGTTCAGACAATTTGGCTTGTAGCGTATCGCGATCAACAACACATTCCTCTGTTACCCGCAGCACATACAAATGATAAACATGACCCTGTTCACATTGGTTTTCAATCGGGATAATACCGTGTTCCCGTAGAGGTAACAGCCAAGTATCATATTGTTGAGCCGCAAAATTGCGATCATTATTCCAATCTTCTAGGTGGGGGAGTTTCACATTTAAAATCGCCGCTTGGATTGTATCTAGACGGCTATTGGTTCCCAACTCCATGTGAACATATTTTTTCGGTGCGCCGTAATTTCTCAGGCTTTTCATTTTTTGCGCTACATTTTCGCTGCGAGTCATCACCATTCCGCCATCGCCAAACGCCCCGAGATTTTTACTGGGATAGAAGCTAAAAGCCGCAGCCATCCCCACTGAACCCGCTCGATAGCCGGATCGTTGGGCGAGGTGGGCTTGGGCTGCATCTTCAAAGATTACTAGGTTATGGGTATTTGCCAACTCCATCAAGGCTCTTGGCGAAACCATTTGGCCGTAGAGATGAACAGGAATGATTGCTTTTGTTTTAGGAGTAATCGCTTTTTGGGCAGCGTCTAGGTCAATTAAAGCGGTCTGAGGGTCACAATCGACGAGAACAGGAGTGGCGCCCGAGTGAAGTACACCAATCGCAGTCGCAATAAAGGTATTGGCAGGTAAAATCACTTCATCACCTTGACCCACCCCGCAAGCTTGCAAGCCTAAGGCGATCGCATCGGTACCACAAGCAACGCCGATCCCATATTGCGCCCCACTGGCTGCGGCGAAGGCGGTTTCAAATTCTCCTAAAACTTGACCCAGAATAAAATCTCCCTTGTCCACAACCGCTTGGATTGCCTGTTCGATCTGAGATTGTATGGCTTGTTGTTTGAGCTTGAGATCAACAAAAGGAATCGGGGTTAAAGTGGTAGTCATCGCGAGTTTCCGTTGAGTTTTTTGATCGTAAATACAGGGGGCTGGAATTGCCCAGAGGCTTTAAATTTTAGAGGGTTTGAGATCTCACGCAGGCCAAGTGAGTCAATTGAGCCAGTAATGGCGCCGAATTTTGGGGCTTGAACGTGATGGACTCAGCCGATCTGGGCATCAATAGCATAGCTTAGGAAAACGGGAAATTTGTGTGATCTCAAGTCGCAGGAATCTCTCCGCAGGTACAGAAAACACTTGCTAGCTCTGTCTTTAGATGGAGTTTTATAGATTTCGTCAAGTTTTAGCAATAAAAGTTTGCAATTATCGAAATATTTAGTTACATTGAGAGTAATCAATGATCAACACCGAGTTTTTATATATGAGTATGTTTTCTAACTTAATCCCTACACCCGAACCGATGAAGGCTCAATCTCGCGTACAAGATCTAAAAAGTCGCTTAGATTGGGGTGAGCCTGCTTTAACTATTATCGATACACGTAGCCGCGAAGCTTTCAACGCCAGTCATATCCAAGGTGCTATTTCTTTACCGATGGATGTATTAGTCAGTCGCATCGGAGAAACCATTGAACCCGCTCGCGACATTTATGTTTATGGCGAAACTGACGAAGAAACAGCACAAGCTGCTGCGAAACTTCGTGAAGCGGGTTATCCGAATGTTGCAGAGTTAACGGGTGGGTTGGCTGCGTGGAAAGCTGTTGGTTATCCAGTTGAAGCCATTAGTGCAATTATTGCCTAAACCTTGTTTAATCTCCCTTTTAATACAAATCGCGATTAGATGAGAGTCTTGCAGAAGAAGTTTCTGTGAGACTTATTTTTTTGAGTCCAAACTATTAACAATATTAACAATGTTTGATATAGCAATCTTGGATAAGCTATAAACTTTCAGCAGCCAAGACACCCGCACTACAAGTGTTCTAATTTCGTGAGCCTTCACAAAGGGTTTCTTGATTTCATTCAGACCATTTAAAAAATATAACATAGGTTATACATTCTGTAATAGATTTTATCTTTTGAAGCCTTAATTTTCAATAAAGCTTAATAATATTTGTCTTTATTTTGAGTCAATAGAGAACAGAGAAATGTATAATATTATTCACCAAGTTGAGAGACAGTCGAGACTGAAAACAACAAAAAACTGATTAAGACTTGAGTTAGGTCAATTTTATAAATTTATAATGGTGATGTATTAAGCAGATTAAGGGATCATCGACAATGAACTCAGTTTTCTTTTTTCATTTTCGTTTTAGCTTGAATCTGTTCATAACTTTTCGACTTGAAGTTTTGAATCAAGAATTTAAACTCAAAGAATATTCTCGGAAAATCTATAAATTTTTCTCAATGTTTTTCTTAATCACAGTCATACTCATGGGAGTGAATGCAGCATTTGCCCTACAACACGGAAATCGAGGCATTAAAGTCGTTGAACTTCAGAAAAAGTTACATAAAATCGGTTATTTCGATGGACAAATTACAGGTTATTATGGGACTCTCACTCAAAATGCCGTCAGCCAATTTCAGGCGACTAATGGACTGACTGTAGATGGAATTGCAGGTTATAAAACTCTTGCAGCATTAGGATTATCAGAAGCGATTACTACTCAAACTTCTCAACACACCTCCCTCCTCAAATTAGGAAGTAGTGGTTCTCTGGTGATCGAACTTCAGCAACATCTACAAGTGATGGGATATTATGATGGACTGATGACAGGTTATTATGATCTTTCTACACAACAAGCCGTGATTCTCTTTCAGATGGATGTCGGATTAAAATCCGATGGTATTGTCGGCCCTCTTACCCAAGCGGCTATTGAATCCCACTTCAACTCACCCCCGCTTCCGACATTGACCTCAACTCCTTCATCTTTACCCAATCGGGGAGATATTCGCTAACCTCAAGAGTTTCAGAGTTTGTGTTGCCAATTAGAAGATAATAAAGCACAACTTGCTAGTTTAACGTTAGCATTGGGATCATAACTACGATTGTACATAATATCATAAGTCTGAGCAACAGCAGTATCGCCGTAAAAGAAATAAGGAAAGACAGAATGGGGCGTTTACGTCAAAAATCCTGTACACTTTGTCAACAGTTTGAACCTGTACTCTATCGCATTCAATACGATCAATCAAATCAATGGGTATTTGTTTGTTATTGCTGTTGGGAAAAAGTTAGTCCAAATAATCCCAATTATGTTTATGGCGGAACTTGGAAGGCTAAAAAGTAGTTTAAAGATTTGATGTCATCAAACCCAGGATTAAAGTTAATAAACCCGGTAAAAACAAGTAACCATCCAGCACAAGATTATAAATATTTCGGGGCGTTTGCGGTGTTACCGTCCAAATCGCAATCAAGTTTAACAGAATACAAGGAATCACAACCACAGGAGAAAGAATCCAAATCTGCTGAGTCCAAGTCCAACCCGCAAGCAATAGCAGAATTAAATTTAACCCTGTCCAAAAAATACGAGTTCCTCGAATCCCAATAATTAAAGGTAAAGTTCGCACCCCTTTTTCTCGGTCAGAATCTATATCTCGAATATCAAATAAATGGGAATTGGTGCCGACAAATATTAACAGAAAGAACGTAACTAATGCGGTAAAATAGTTAAAACTCACCCCGGCATAAGCCAAAGGTACAGCAATCAAAGCATAAGTAATCACTCCACAAACAATCCAAGCTTTTATTCCCGGTATATCTTTAGGGCGATACCAGTTTAAATTTCCCTGTTGTTGGAAGGGGAATAATGGCACCCCATAACTTAAGGGTAAAAGTCCGCCCCAACTTACCCTTTGAACCGATGAAGGAGCAGAATATAATAAGAATACGAAAGTCAAAATTGCAGCCGAGACTAACAATAAACTTCCCGGCTTTCTCACAAAATACTGTTCTTTTGAATCGAGACTTTTTTGAACGTAAGAGTCAACAATTCGATCTAGATTGTAGGGAATTAAAGCCGCAGCAAAGAGGAAAACAGCAGGATGCCAATCTATCGACAGATTGAGGGCTGTTTGGACAAAAAAGACTAGAGAAGCGATTCCTCCCGCTACCCAAAGATTAGAATAAACAATTAACGATAAAAATTGCTCATAGAAATCTTTACCCAGTTGAGAGAGTTTTTGAACAGATTGATTTTCAAAAAACATAAATTTTTGGATTCAAATCCTTAACTTGTAAAATCACTGCAAAAGCGATTTAGCAGTAGAAGATAAGCCCAAATTAAAACGATGAGTGTGGCTAAAATGATCATGGCTATTTTGTGGCGTTTGACTGTAAAGCAAATCTGCTGTAAAGGAAGCTCAACCCTGACTTCTATCCTATCATTAAGCTAGACGCTCAGTTCTAACTTCATGCTACACTGAACATGAGGATAGATGATACTTTTTGGGCTGGACAATTCTCTCCTTTACAGCATTATATCGTCCATCATTCATTCCTTAACAAATAGAGAAACCTTAGCCAATTTCTAAAGCTTCTGTGATGTCTTTATCAATTCCCCAAGATTCTTTAATAATCTCGCGGAACAGATTTTCCCGAATGATGGTACTTTTGTATAAATCGATTAAAAGCTCTTTAGCTTCTTCCTTAGAAATTGTATCTACTTTCCGAGCAAAAGATTGTACTTGGAACTCTTGTTCTAAGGATATATTTTTGTCTTGATTTTGGTTATCCACGGTTAAACCTCCGTTTAGTTGACGCTGAACCTCTGAAATTGAATTTCTCAGTCAGACACTCAGCTTTATCCATTACGTTAACTATTGTAACGAATCTATAAAGAAATGTGTCACACTATTGAAAAATTACTCCTTTCGTTATAGACGTGTTGCTGATCTCCCTAAATTGACGGGATATGCTGCGTCTCTAACTTCTGGTGTATCGGGTTGTTGTAGCGTTTTAGCGTTTTGGGTGATGAGATTGTTTGATTTGCGAGTACAGATGGTTTGGTTGAGTCTGTTCCTCAACCGGGTTCAATTTTCGGGTTGTTAACCGTTGGTTTGGGTTTTACGGGTTTGAAACTGTTCAAACGAAACTAGAAAAAGTAGGGTGGGTGACAGAATTAATCTTGGGGTTTTTTCCGATAATTCTCGAATGTCACCCATCCAACAAATTGTTATAAATTCCAGCTTACCATTTGATACGCGAGAGAAAAGCTAGAACTGAACGAAAATAGCCTGCTCTGGACAATAACCCTGGAAGGTGGCCAATAGCTGCTGCCAAAGAAAAGGTTAGGTCTTTATACTTCAACAATTCTCCATTCTTCCGCCATCCCAAGCGTTCACCTACCTTTATTTCTGTTTCCCAGTCTTCTTTACCACCAACTTTCAGCCAAATCTCTTTTTGGACACTAAAACCAAACCGACCGTAACTGTATTGTACCCAGAATTGATCAATAACCTGTAAATCTTCACAGGGAAAATTATTAATGGAGTTAATATCTAACCAACCCTGTTTTTCTCTCCCTGCTATCTGAAGCATTACTTTTGTGGTTTCCTCATCTGCTTCTTTCCATTTCCCTGCTGCGAGTAAGTTTTCAAGACGGGAATATTTATGATTAACGAGTGTTGGTTTTGGTGCTAAAATTTGGCGGGGGCGAGATTGTGTAACAGTTTTATCGTGTTGAGTTTTATTTTCTTTTAACTGTAAAGCTTCTAATACTTCCTCTACACTTTGAAAGCGTTTATTTGTTCCATGTTTTAGGAGTTTATCTAACAGTTGACTTAAGTTATCGCTAACTTTCACCTTCAAATAATTTCGCCACAGCCAATCACATTCGCCCACATCGTATAACTCGGACGGTTCTGTATTGGTTAATAAATGAATACAAGTCGCCCCCAAACTGTATAAATCGCTGGCAAAACTCGGTTTTCCAAAAGCCTGTTCTGGGGCAATATATCCCATAGTCCCGATAACCGTTCCCGTTGCCGCTAACGTGGTATTTGTTGCGGCTTTGACGGCTCCAAAATCCACCAAAACAAATTTATTATCGGTTTTTATTCTAATAATATTTTCGGGCTTAATATCTCGATGAATGACCTGCTGTTGATGGATAAAAGACAAAACGGGTAATAAATCCTTTAACAGAGTTTGAATTTTATCTTCTGAAAATGCGCCATGTTGTTCTAATTCTTGAGCCAAATTTTGTCCTTCAATATACTCTTGAACCAAATATTGGCGGTTATCTTGGCTAAAAGAGGCGAATAATTCCGGGATTTGATTATGTTTGCCTAACTGTTCTAATTGAATGGCTTCCCGTTTAAACAGTTCCTCGGCTTTTTGTTGATTGTTCGTGCCTTGGGCTTGCGGAAAAAGTTGTTTGATGACACAATAGGGTTGAGAGGGTTTATCTTCGTCCACAGCCAGAAACGTTTTGCTAAAACCTCCTTCTCCCAAAATTTTTAAAGCGCGATATCGTTCTCTTAACAGTAATTTGGAACCGCATTTTTGACAAAAATTTGTAGGTTGGGGATTGAGATAAAGGCAATCCGGGTTAAGGCATTGACTCATGGTTAAATGTCGGGTGAGAATGGGGTAATTTCATCAAATCTATATTTCAAGATTAAACCCTAAAATCAAGGGAGTCATCGGGGTAATTACTGAACGTTGAGAAGATTTTGAGAGTAAAAATAGAGGTTGTCTCCGTATAAATACGAATTCCTTCTGTTAAACCCTTAATAGATTTGTATATTTGTAGGGTGCATCGGACCCGAAACCTCTCAATTAAATTATTAACTTAAAAATCTGATGCGCCCTACGGTTGCGGTCAAAATTATTGTTTTAAAACAAAAGTATCGAGCGCTAATTTTGCCGCACCAATTGCACCTGCTTGATTTCCTAATTCTGCAATTAACACTTGTAAACCTTGACGGGAACTCGCCAACACTCGCCGTTCTATTTCTGCAAGGGTACTCGGTAAAAATAATTCCGCACCCGCACTAATTCCACCGCCCAAAATAATCGCTTCTGGTGTTAAAATATAAATTAAACTCGCTAAACCAGCGCCCAATCTTCGGCCATATTGTTGCCAATATTCTATCGCTTTTGTATCACCTGCTTTAGCATTTGCAGCGAGTTCAGCAGGTTCTAACCCCGTTTCTCGACGAATGGCTTGAATTGAGGCATACTGTTCTAAAGAGCCTCTATTTCCACTATTACAAACCGGGCCATCAAAATTCAACGTAATTAATCCCAATTCTCCCGCAGTCCCCTGATGCCCAACAAACAATTCACCATTGAGAATAATTGCCCCACCGACACCCGTTCCCAAGGTTAACAAAATCAGATTTTTAAACCGACATCCAGCCCCTAACCAAGCCTCTCCTAACCCCGCACAATTAGCATCATTTGCCATCACAACAGACAAACCTATTTTTGCTTCTATCCAATCAGCTAACGGCACATTTTGCCAATTTTTGAGGTTAATTGCAATTTGAGAAATTCGACCAGTCCCATCCACTGGCCCCGGTAAACCAATGCCAATTCCGTCAATAGACTTGACATTGTTAGTGATTTGTGAAATTGCTTCTAATAAAACTGAAAATACGGCTGACGGCGTTGCAGGTTGGGGAGTCGGAACCGTTAAAGACTGATGACAATTTCCCAACGCATCATACCGTCCCAATTTAATCGCTGATCCGCCTAAATCAACTCCAATCACTTGAGTCGAAATTTGTTGATCGTTCATAATTTTAGGATTAGTGATAGCGGATCAAAAATAACGAGTCTTTAATCTTACTCAACATCATCGCGATCAATACTGGTGGTAAAAATCGGTTCAACTCGGATCGCTTTTATACTGGAAGGACGAACCACCATATATTCCCCTTGCATATTTTTAATGGGAACATTCAGGAACTCATCAGACGTATATTTGGGAATCAACACCTTTTGATACCACAGTTGAAACTCCTGAATTGTGGCAAATCTTACTTCTTCTCGGTGTCCCCCTTCAATCATCAGGTGAACTGCAAATGAACTAGGCTTTGGCATAACCGTTCCCCAAACGTGATAGATTCCTTTGTGTAGTCATTTTACCCCGCTCTGGGACTTCCGAGATCACCAAAAATCGCCAAGAAACGAAGCCAAGGAGATCGGGAGGTGGGGAGATGGGAAAACAGAAAAAACGTATGACCTCACGACTTCCGCCTTTTGCCTGTCTTCCATAACGCTGCAAAAGCTACAGTAAGTGTTAAGCCAAACCATTACCCTGACAATCGGGAGTTATCATTGACAACCAAACAAACAACCCAATTATAGAGAATCCATCACCGAATCACTATGCCCCGACGCGAAGATCTGCATAAAATTCTGCTGTTAGGTTCTGGCCCAATTGTCATCGGACAAGCCTGTGAGTTTGACTACTCTGGAACCCAAGCCTGTAAAGCCCTGCGAGAGGAAGGATATGAAGTCGTGCTGGTGAACTCCAACCCAGCAACGATTATGACTGATCCCGAAACGGCGGAACGAACCTATATTGAACCTCTCGTTCCCGAAATTGTGGAAAAGGTGATCGAAAAAGAACGTCCCGATGCCTTACTCCCGACGATGGGGGGTCAAACCGCCCTCAACCTGGCTGTTGCGTTAGCGAAAAATGGCGTTTTAGAAAAATACGGAGTAGAGTTAATCGGCGCTAAATTAGAAGCGATTGAAATGGCTGAAGATAGACAGCTATTCAAACAGGCGATGGAACGTATTGGCGTGGCTTGTTGTCCGTCTGGAATCGTCAGTAACATGGACGAGGCCAGGGCGGTCGCGCAGCAAATTGGTTCCTACCCTCTGATTATTCGTCCGGCGTTTACCATGGGCGGAACAGGTGGCGGTATTGCTTACAACCAAGAAGAATACGAAGAACTCGCCAGTGGCGGTTTAGATGCGTCTCCGGTTTCTCAAATTCTCGTTGAACAGTCGTTGATTGGCTGGAAAGAGTTTGAACTCGAAGTGATGCGAGATCTCGCAGATAATGTGGTGATTATCTGTTCGATTGAAAATATTGACCCGATGGGTGTACATACGGGAGATTCGATTACCGTTGCACCCGCACAAACTCTCACCGATAAAGAATATCAACGATTGCGAGATGCGGCAATTAAAATTATTCGAGAAATTGGGGTGGAAACGGGTGGTTCTAACATTCAGTTTGCCATTAATCCGGTCAACGGCGATATGATTGTGATTGAGATGAACCCTCGTGTATCTCGGTCTTCGGCGTTGGCTTCCAAAGCAACAGGGTTTCCCATTGCCAAATTTGCGGCGAAATTGTCAGTCGGCTACACACTCGACGAGATTAAAAACGACATTACCAAGAAAACGCCTGCTTCCTTTGAACCGACCATTGATTATGTCGTCACGAAAATCCCCCGTTTCGCCTTTGAAAAGTTTCCCGGTTCTAAACCCACGTTAACGACTCAAATGAAGTCTGTGGGCGAAGCAATGGCAATTGGGGGAACGTTTTGTGAGTCCTTCCAAAAGGCGTTGCGAAGTCTAGAAACGGGTTTATCGGGTTGGGGATGCGATCGCGCGGAAAAATTACCCAGCTTAGATAATATCGCTGGATCGTTACGCACGCCTCACCCAGAACGAATTTTAGTCGTTCGACACGCTTTGATGTTGGGAATGTCGGTGGAAGAAATCTACGAACTGACGGGAATTGATCCTTGGTTTTTAGATAAATTCCAAGAAATTTTAGAAACCGAAAAATTCCTGAAACGCACATCTTTAAAACAGTTGGATGCGGATCAACTTTTAGTCATTAAACGTCTGGGATTTAGCGATCGCCAAATTGCTTATGCCACCAAAACCAACGAAGATGAAGTCCGGGCTTACCGTTTACAATTGGCGGTTAAACCGATTTACAAAATGGTGGATACTTGTGCGGCAGAATTTGAATCTAGAACGCCTTATTACTATTCTACCTATTGGGAAGAAGACGAGATTTTACCGTCAGACAAACCGAAAGTAATGATTCTCGGGGGTGGGCCAAATCGCATCGGACAAGGGATTGAATTTGACTATTGCTGTTGTCATGCGTCCTATGCGTTGCGGGCAAATGGCTATGAAACGATTATGGTCAATTCCAACCCCGAAACGGTTTCGACTGACTATGATACCAGTGATCGCCTTTACTTTGAACCGTTGACTAAAGAAGATGTGGTTAATATTATTGAGGCGGAAAAACCCATTGGAATTATTATTCAGTTTGGCGGACAAACGCCTCTGAAATTGGCGGTTCCGTTGCAAAAATATCTGGAAGCCAACGCCGAGAAAAATCCCGATCTGAAAATTTGGGGAACCTCACCGGATTCAATTGACGCCGCCGAAGATAGAGAACGGTTTGAAAAGATTTTGCGTCAATTAAATATCCAACAAGCCGAAAATGGGATGGCTCGCAATTTTGAACAGTCTTTACAAATTGCGCGTCGGATTGGTTATCCTGTCGTTGTACGTCCTTCTTATGTTTTGGGAGGACGGGCGATGGAAATTGTTTTCTCCGATGAAGACTTAGAACGTTATATGATGTTTGCGGTTCAGATTGAACCCGATCATCCTATTTTAGTCGATAAGTTCCTCGAAAATGCGATCGAAGTTGATGTTGATGCGATCGCTGATCATACCGGAGAAGTGGTGATTGGTGGGATTATGGAACATATCGAACAAGCGGGGGTTCACTCCGGAGATTCGGCTTGTTCTATTCCTTATCAAACTTTACCTAAAAGCGCCGTTGAAACCATTCGTCGTCAAACTATAGAGTTAGCTAAAGCCCTAAAAGTTGTCGGTTTGATGAATATTCAGTTTGCGGTTCAAGGGGAACAAGTTTATATTTTAGAAGCGAATCCTCGGGCTTCTCGAACGGTTCCTTTTGTGTCTAAAGCGATTGGAATTCCCTTAGCAAAAATGGCATCTTTGGTGATGTCGGGTAAAACCTTAAAAGAGTTAGGGTTTACTGAGGAGAAAGTTCCTTCTTATGTGGCGGTGAAAGAAGCAGTTCTTCCCTTTGCCAAATTCCCGGGAACTGATGTGTTGTTAGGCCCTGAAATGCGTTCAACTGGGGAAGTAATGGGAATTGATACTGAGTTTGGGAAAGCGTTTGCAAAAGCTGAACTTGCGGCGAGTCAAATGTTACCCCTATCGGGAACGGTATTTGTATCGATGAATGATCGGGATAAAATGGCGGTTGTCCCGATTGTTCGAGATTTTATCGAATTAGGATTCAAAGTAACAGCGACAATGGGAACTCGTCGGGTTTTATGGGAACATGACGTTAAAGTGGATTTAGAATTAAAACTCCATGAAGGTCGTCCTCATGTGTTGGATGCGATGAAAAATCAAAACGTTCAACTGGCGATTATTACCCCGTCTGGGGAAGAAGCAAGGGCGGATGGGATTTTAATTCGTCGGACAGCGTTGGCGTACAAAATCCCTATTATTACTACAATAGCCGGGGCGAAAGCGACCATTGCGGCGATCCGTTCGTTGAAGTCGGAGTCTATGAACGTTAAAGCCGTTCAAGACTACTATTAAACGTCTAAATTTGGGTGCGTCAGACCGTTAAGTTAACGATTTAACTCTGATGCACCCCAAAATCCGCTATTATATTCATATAAACTGGTAAGATTATGGCTAATGCTTCATGCAAAATATAAAATAACTTGGAATTCAGGTCAGGATCATCCTTATAAAGATGATATGACTCAAATTCAAAATCAATTTTTATCAGCTTTGGTTGCCAGACTATTAAAAAGATTAATAGAGGAGCAACAGACTTCTATAGAGCAACAGCTAAATTGCATATATAATAACTGGAATTGTCTTAAAGAACATACGGGATTCAAAAAACATAAAAATATTGCCGAGCCTTTTATTACTTCAAGCCGTCACTTTCTTCTATTTCAAAATCTTTTTGAAATATTTTTACAGGCATCTGGTGATTTACTAAATTATCCTTTAATTGACAAATGCTTAGATAAAATTCCTAAAGATTTATCAGCAGAAATTTTAGACGAATTGCTTGATAGATTTATGAAAGAAGAGCAGTATAGATGCTCTCCTGAAGATCGATCTCCATTTTTGATGGAATTAGAAAGAAGCCAATCTGCTTCTGAAACCTCTGAAGCTAACGAGAAAATTGAAGAGAATAGAAAACCGCCATCCTCTCCCGAAGAATTAGAACTCCTGATCGAAAAGTTTCAAAAAGAGAAACAAGTTAAATTTTCTCATCTCACTTACAAAAAGAGTGAAGTAGAAGCAAAACTTTCAAAAGTTCAGAATGAATTTAGCGAAGTTATACACAATATTTTAGTAAGTCTTTATAAGCGGCGGACTGAGGAAACTCTAATAACTGAGTATATAGATACTCTAAATAACGACCTCAAGAGTTATGGTAAACGGCCTGTTTATAAGTTGGCTCTCAGAATTAGAAATATTTTAGTTCTATCCCATTTTAAAGGAAGTGTAACTTTTCCTAAAAATATAATAGAAAATATAGTTAAAAATATAGCTAAAGTATTCGGAGAAGAACTAGAAATATGCTTTGCTGTTCATTTTGCTAAATCTGTTACTTCCAAAGAAGAACTTTATTCTTATGTGAAAAATACTGTTGATCCAATTCTATATATGATCCAAAACACACTAATTAATAATCCCATTTCTATTGAAATACCAGAAAGCATTCGGGATGATGATATTGTGTCTAATCAATATGCTCGTCTCCTCAAAGAACTACAAATTTATACACCTATTCCTCTTGAAGAATTTCTCATTTCTGAGACCGAAGAAATTTATTTACAAATTATAAACTTCTTTACATCGACGAATGATTTTGAAGAGCTTAGAGCTAATCTTCTTAATATATTTATCCGAGCAGCTAAAAAAATAGCGTCATCTCAATCTATTAAGCTTAATCAAGAAAATTTTGAAAAAGATTTTTTCCATCGCAACTCTTTTAACATATTGCTAGAATTTTCCCGCTTATTTCTTGGTAGTATTAAAAAACTCAGTCCCAAAGAATTATCAGTTTACTTGCGGCAGTCGTTAAGCAATCTAAGTTGTTTCTCAAAACTATTTTTTAATCTAGATAGTCAGTTCTCTCCTCTGGTCTCATGGACTGTTTATTTACCTATTGATGGTATCAAAGTGCCTGATAAAGTTCCTGATAATTTTCCTCGCTGCTTTTTCCCAGAATTAAATTCTTCTGTCAGCGAACTGTACGAAGTTAAATTTTTATCAATCAAAATTCTAGATTCTATTTCTATTGAAAGCACAATGAAAATCATGGGAGATCCTATTCTTATGAGTTCTGCTAAAGCAGATGCTTGTGCTGTTATAGGAAATATAAGAGCTAGGAATGGATATCAAGCAGCTACTTCTGCCATCACTATTTTACTTGAAACTATAGAATCTCAATTGTTCTTTATGAACTATGGTTATCAGTATCAAATAAAGCTTCACAGACGAAGTAATACCACAGCAATTTGTTTTTGTAAAAAGGATAATATTCCAGGTGTTGAATATCCTTGGTCAATATGCACCATTCCTTTAGCTGGATGGCGAGGTACAACAAAGTTTGATTTTACAGAGCAGACTGAGAAGCTATTTGCACTACCGGGCAGATTTTTTAAAATTTTGTCAGACAGAGCTAAACGTAACGATGCTCTTGGTAGTCTAGCTCAGGATTTAATTCATTGTATCAAGCTATATAGACAAGGGTTTTTTTCCGAGGGATTAGCTGAACGGTTTAGACTTTATTGGACTATTCTCGATACAATTCTTCTACCTGAAAATACTCCTGGAAAAGCAATACACTTAATTCCCTACAGAGTTTCAATGTTTTGCTTGGGTATGGAAAACTTAATTGAAAACGATGATTCTTATACATATGAGCAAGTCCGACTGTGGATGCGTGAGGATATAGAAGATTTTTACACCTTAGTTAGAAACCCATTAATTCATAAAGGTATCGATCATGCTCCTGCATATGAGAGATTACTTGAAAGGGTTGAAAGTATAGTGAATTTAGTTTTAAATCGCATAGGTTATTACGTTATATATATGCCTATACCTGAAGATTTTTTAGAAGAGGGATTGGATGGTATTATCTCTTTCTTAGAACAGCTTCATCCGGGAGGTGAGGCAATGCAATCGCACTGTTGAAGGTAAAATAGATGTGACTACTAACCCCAATCTACAAGTCTAATCAATAGAGACTTTTAAGTTAAAGACTTATACTCGATTTGATATAGGTTTTGTGTTTATTCTTATGTAATCTTTATAAGATGAATTTAATTTGGAATTTTCCGTTAACAGAATATCATTTATCTTCAGATGAAGTTCAAGTTTGGCTGGCTGAATTTGGAGAACTGAATGAACAACTGCATGAATTTGAACAGCTACTTTCACCGGATGAACGAGAACGCGCTAACCGATATCGTCAACAACGTGATCGCGTTCGTTTTATTGTGGCGAGGGGAGTTTTGAGAATAGTTTTGGCGGGTTATTTGGGTTTATCACCGTCTGAGTTAGAGTTTAATTATAGTGAACGGGGAAAGCCACAATTAAAGACAAATTCAACAGGAATTGAGTTTAATGTGTCTCATTCTGAGGATAAAGCATTATTTGCGATCGCTCTCAACCGTCGAGTGGGAATTGATATTGAGTTGATTCGCCCGATGGAGGTTTTGCAATTAGCAAAGCGGTTTTTTAGGGAGTCAGAATATTTGTTTTTAAGGGCTTTAGAGGATCGGGAACAAATTCGGGGATTTTTTCAGTTGTGGACGGCAAAAGAAGCCTATGTCAAAGCAACAGGAGAAGGGTTAGCCGGGTTAGAAACGGTGGAAATTTCGTTACCAAAGTTAGAATCTGCGGAAAACTTAGCAGTTCAGGGTCAGGGTTGTCGTTGGATGCTGCACTCTCTAGATTTGGGTAATAACTATTGTGCGGCGATCGCAGTGGAGGGGAAGGAATATAAAATAAAGTGTTGGCAATTTCGATTAGGTTCATAATCAACCTCTTAGCCTCTCATCCGATTAGCCACTAACCCTAAAACGGAATTGCTCAGGTTAAGTTCTTCGAGAGATTTGAGGACGGTAGAACGGTTGGTTTTTTTGATGCCAACAACTAAAATAATACCATCAGTTTGAGCGGCGATTAAACTGGTATCAGCTAGACCTGTAACCGCAGGAGTATCATAAATAACGAGATCGAAAAAGGCGCGAAATTGTTCCATCAAGTATTGTCTTTTTTTAGCCGAGAGAACTTGGACAGGATCGGGGGGAATTTGTCCGGCAGTGAGGACGAATAGGTTATCATCTTGAGGCGATCGCTGGATGGCATCGTTTAAACTGAGATCGCTGGTAATGGCATCTCGAAAGCCTCTGAGGTTAGGTAAACCGAGTTTTTGATGAATTTGAGGGTTGCGTAAATCGGCATCAACCAGGAGGACACGCTGACCCATAAAAGCGGCTGTTTGAGCCAGATGAATAGCAATGGTTGATTTACCATCTCCGAGAGTAGCAGAACTAATTGTTAACGTGTTTAAGGATTTGTTAGAACTCAGTAAACAGATATTTGCATATAGAGAGCGAAAGGCTTCAGAAACAGGAGAACCTGTCTGATATTGATCAACTTGCCCGTTTTTTATTGGCCAATGAGAATCGCTAACCGCAGTTAAACTGGTGACTGAACCAATGGGAATAAAGGTTTGAGATTTTTTAGCGACTTTTTTGAGTTTTTTGGAGAGGGGAATTACACCCAATATCGGTAATTTGGTTGTCGATTTAATTTCGTCAGGGTGATGAAATACTTCAATTAAAATATCGATAATAAATCCAATACCTACCCCGAGTAAAAAGCTAAGAATTACAATAATCGCTAAATTTTTCTTGGTTTGAACAATGGTAGTGGGTAGAATATTACCGTTGCTATCAATAGGCAAATTCGGGGGAGCAATGAGTTGCCACGGCGTTTGCTGTTGAGCGGCGTTAACTCGGAGGGCTTCTCGTTTTTTTAAAAAATCGTTGAGTGTTTCTTGAACAATTTGTAGTTCTTGATCTAAGGAATCATACTGTTGTCTTAAGCGGGGAATTTCTCTGAGTTGTTGTTCAAAATTTTCGATAGTTTGTTCATAGGATTTTTCTTTTTCTGTTAAAACTTCAACTTGATTAGCAATATTTTGAACGACTCGTTCTGCTTCTCGGCTTAAAATCTGCAATACATTATCATGCTTTTCCCGTAGAGCCTGCATCGGAAAACTATCTTCTCGCAGTCTTCCAGCTTCAACTGCCATTTGACTTTCGAGTTCTTGATATTGCCGAATGAGTGAATTATAAGACTGAGAATGATTTCCTAAAATTCCCACATAATCTTGTTCAAGCCATTGTTGTTGTAAGAGCAAATAGATTTCTCTAGCTTCAGAAAGTTCGGCTTTAGTATTGGCGAGTTCAAGCTGAATGGGTCGAACTTCAGCAGAGATTTTGGAAACCGCTGTCTCCGGATCTACAAAATTATACTTTTGTTGAAATTGTTGTTTTTCACTTTGTAAAATTTTAAATCTAGATCGTAAGCCGGGAAGTTGTTCATTAATAAAGTCAATGCCTTGATTAAGACTTTGAAGTCGTTCCTGACGACTATAATTGAGGTAAGTCTCAGAAACCGCATTGAGGACAGACATTATTTTTGTCGGATCTAAATCTTGATAGCTAACTTTAATAATCCTTGTCCCTTGCTCTTTACCATCTAAATCGTATTTAATTCGTTCAATTTCCAGTTTACTGACAATTGAAGATCGATTCAGATCTGGATATTGCTGAAGAAGTTTTTCAAAGACGGGTTCCATTAGTTGTGGACTGCGAAGAACTCGAATTAAACTTTCGTAATCAACCAGACTATTTTCAACTTTGATTCTTTGAATATCTGTATTTTCAGATTGAGCCAGTAAATATTGTCTAGCGAACTGACCTTCTACCGTAACAGGTTCGATTAAAATCTGAAATCCTCCCCGATACTCAGGCTCAATTTTTCGAGACTTCAAGACCACAATACTCCCAAAAAGTCCGCTTAAAATTATCCCCACAATAATCATAATTGGCGCTCGACGAAAAATGACTGTAAATAGCCAACCTAGATTTAATTTTTCTTCTTCTGTTTCTTCAGCTTGAGGTCTAGAATTGTCTGATAAGGGTTGAAATTGTTGGGAGTAGCGATGGGTAGAAAATCGTTGTTGAAAATCTCGTTCAGTATCCATAGGGGTTTCTCTAGATTTTTGGGCTAGCGACAATTGATAGAAAGATCAATGCTAATCATCATCAATAATATCGAGACTGTCTAATATGAGAAAAATGCGAGTGGGGATGACCAGTCCATTACCAATAGCATTAACCGGATGACTAATCGCAAGTCCCCAATCGGAAAAACGAGTGACACCGGATCGCTGAACTACAATGATGTCGTTTTCGCGGAGTAAGGGATTGGTCTGTTCATTTAGGGTTTGAGAATAGTCAACTTCTATTTTACGTTGAGAAACAGTGCCATCGGGGTTGAGGCGGATCAACTCGACGAATTTTTGATTGGCTCTACGGTTAACCCCCCCGGCGGCGAGCAGGGCTTGGTTTAAGGTCGTATCGATGGGAACTTCAAGCGCGACAGAATTTTGATTTCCAACTTCTCCAACCACGGTGACTTGGATGCTGGGGTTCGAGAAGCTTGCTTTTGCTAAAGAGGAGAGTTCACCCGGATTGACAGCAGTGACAGTGGGAATGATGATGGTATCTCCATCTTGCAAGAGTGGATCTTTATTGACATCTCCGGTTTGCAAAAGTTCCCAAAGATTAACGGGGATGATTTGTTCGGTGTTATTTCGGGTAATTCGATGAATCTCGACTTGATGGACATTGGCTTGGGCGGTAATTCCTCCGGCTTCTCCCAGGGCAGAGGTAACGGTCGGACGTCCACCGAGTCGCAGTTCTGTTCGGGTTGAACCGCCAATTAAGACGTAAGTTCCTGGACGTTGAACAGCACCGACAATGGTCACGTTGACCGGATTATCAAGCTCTGTTACTAAGTTTGTATTGCTGAGTTGGCGAACTTCTGCGGGATTAACGTCGGTTGTACTCGGAATATAAATCGTGTCTCCGTCTCGCAAAGGAATATTTTCGCTAAAATTACCGTTTTCAAAAAAATCCCATAGGTTTAAATTGATCATCTGCTCTGAACCCGAGGGTTGAGGTCTGCGAAGTACAACTTGACGTACATCGGCAGCTATGGTCACTCCTCCGGCTTTCTTGATAGCATCTATAATTGTGGGGTATTGGAGTTCCGGTCTGCGAGATTCGGGATCGTATAACGACAGAGAATACAATCCAGGACGAAAAACCTCTCCTGCAATTTCAATCCGCATTGGACGAGCATCTAGCAGGTTGAGGGTGACGACAGGACGCTTAAGAATAGAATTATATTGAGCAGAAATTGTGGCACGGGCTTGTTCGAGCGTTAAACCTTGAACGACAATAGAACCCACGACGGGTAAATTGATGGTTCCATTAATGAGAACTTGAGTTTCTTTAACGCTGTATTCAGGGGCATCAAAAATATCTACAGAAAGCCGATCGCCAGGGCCAAGTATATAGGAGGTGACTAGGTTTTCGGCTCTAGTGGATTGAGTAGCTGTCGGTTGGGATCGAACAGAAGGCTGTTGAGCTAAACTATCAGGTGTGTTGGCAACCCAGAGGATACTATACAAGCTTAGATTGGCAATCCCTAGCGTCACTGAGATGAAATGGTGTTTCAAGAAACCAAATGACATACTTTGTGGGAAATTTTAGGGTTCAGACTATTTTTTTATTATGATTAAAATTATAACATTTTGCTAGAATTCAGTATTAATTCTAAATGTTTTGAACATTCGGTAAGACGTTCAAGTCTTAACAAAAATTTAGAATTAACTTGAAAAATTTATAGCATTTTGAAGTCTAGGCTTGAGTTGATTGTAGATCCAAGGAATTCAATTATTATTTTTGTTAGTCAACAATTAAGTTTATGAAGGATACAATTAAAAGCTTATTGTCAATGGTTCCATTATTTGCACTGGTGCCTCTAGTTTTCGGAATCATTGTTATTTTGATTGTTTTTCATTTGGCGGGTGAAAACCCAAAATTTGCTTTAACTTTAGAGAGAATCATTGTTTTTTATTTCTTCGTAATGATTCCGAATTTAACACCTTATCCTTTATACAATCTTCATCCTACTTATTTTACAACTCCTGATGTTCCTCCGCCTTGGAAAGTTATTCAAATTCTTCTATATGGAATTATATCTTTTATTTTAATCTCAAGATTTAGATATATTTTTAGAGCGATTATTGCTATTTTTAAAGATATTGGATTAGGTCTATTACTATTTTTGATTGCTTTTTCTTTCCTCTGGTCTGCTACTCCTGATTTTACATTGACTGCGAGCTTAAGTTTACTAGGGCCTAGTTTATTTGCTGCTTATATTGCTAAACAGTATAACTGGCAAGAACTCTCTTGGTTTATTCGATGGAGTACATCCACTTTAGCTTTGTTAAGTTTCTATTATGCCCAATTTAAACCGGATATTGGAGTTCATTCTAAAGGATGGATGGGAGTGACTGCTCACCCAAATATTATTGCACCTATTTTAGCGATTAATATTGTTCTCTGGACGGCTCATGCGATCGCCAATCCTAAAGACATAAAAATTGCTATTGTGACTATTTTGTTTTCTCTTTATGTCCGTCAACAAACTAATTCATCGACCAGTATTGTCGTTTTATTTCTATTGATGTGTTTATTAATGATTCTACAATTTTTTAAAAGTTTAAACTATCAACAAGCGTTAACAGGGTTTATTTTGTTTTTAGTCGTTGCGATGGGTTTAACTATTGTTGTCAGCAGTAATTTTGAGTATGTTATTGTTGATGTTCTCGGAAAAGATATGACACTAACTGGACGAGTTCCGGTCTGGAATCTTGTATTAGAAAAAGCAGTGTCTCAGCGTCCCCTCCTGGGTTTTGGATATTATGGATTTTGGCAAAAATCGAGAGGAGAGGATGATCCCTCTCGTTATATTATTACAGACAATGGCTTTCGTCCTCGTCATGCTCATCAAGGTTTTTTAGATTTAGCCGTGGACTTGGGTTTAATTGGATTAAGTTTCTTTTTCCTGTCAATCTGTCGGTATATTGCCTTCGGGGTGAAATATTTAATTACTGATTCTAAGATTGAGTCTACTTTTCCTTTGTTATTTTTGACGTTTTTAATCATTTTAAACCTCTCAGAATCTTTTTTACTCAAACCCTCTCATGTTTGGGTTTACTATGTGATTAGTTCGGTGCGATTAAGTCTAGATACTGAAAAAAAATCTCTCTAAATTAGCGATTTAATCAATTTTATGAAGGTAAATTTTTTCGTATATCCCTGAATTCTATGGGAAAACTTATCGGGTATAAGTTGTTGTTAATATTGAGTGATAATAATCGTTTTATTCTGTAAAATATCTTAACATAAGAGGTCACGTAAAAGTCCAACTCTATTTATTCTATCTTAAGTTTAAAAGACAAGCAAACTCAAGACATCGTGATATAGTATTGACAGCAAAAGTAGTGGGATAAGAGGTATAACTTTGCCGGACTCCAAACCCAAAACTCCTGCTAGCACCAATCCTGAACGGTTCTTTCACACCGATCATCTCAAAGCCGATCTCAGAGGGCATTCGATTCGCGGAGGTGCGATTACAATTTTGGCTCAAGTTAGCAAATTAATCATGCAATTTGGGTCGATTGTTGTTATTGCTCGTTTTCTAGAACCCGAAGACTATGGCTTAATCGGAATGGTGACTGTCATTACAGGTTTTATTTCTATTTTTAAGGACTTAGGCTTGTCAATGGCCACTGTACAACGAGAACAAATTACTCACGCTCAAGTTAGTACCTTATTTTGGATTAATCTCGTAATTAGCGGTGCAATTATGGCGCTGACTATGGCTTTAGCACCGGGTATTGCTTGGTTTTACGGCGAACCCCGTTTAATTGGAATTACATTAGCGCTAGCGAGTGGTTTTATTTTCGGAGGACTCACGGTTCAACATCAAGCGTTGCTGAAGCGACAAATGCGATTGGGTCTGTTGGCAATTATAGATATTGTCTCCATGATTACAAGCATTAGTATTGCCGTGACGTTAGCCATTTTGGGTAGGGGTTATTGGGCATTAGTCGCGATGCAACTCGTAATGGTGATTATTAATTGTATTGGAGTCTGGGTGAGTTGCGGTTGGCGTCCAGGATGGCCGAAGTTTGACGAGGAGGTTGCTCCAATGCTCGCTTTTGGAGGATGGAATACGGGTTTCACCGTTGTTAATTATTTTACTCGTAACCTCGATAATTTGCTGATTGGGAAGTTTTGGGGTGCAGATCAATTGGGACTCTACGCCCAAGCTTATAAATTGTTAGTTTTACCTTTACAACAGATTAACTTTCCGCTCTCAACAGTTGCTTTACCGGGTTTATGCAGTGTACAGTCTGATCCCGAACGATATCGATCTTACTATGGCAAAGCTATTGAATTAATGGTTATGCTGGGAATGCCTGTTTCAGTTTATATGGCTGTAGATGCTGATCGATTAATCATTAATTTATTGGGATCTCAATGGAGTGAGGCAGTCATTTTATTTCGATTGCTTTCACCTGTGGCTTTTATTAGCACATTTAACGTCGCAACCGGATGGGTATTTATTTCTATGGGACGAGCAGATCGTCAATTTCGCTGGAATATATTTGCTTCTATAATTGCAGTGATTGGATTTTTAATTGGGGTGCGTTGGGGTGCATTGGGAGTCGCTATTGCAGGTAGTATTACCTTCTGTGGTTTGCGTTATCCGGGTATTGTTTATTGCTTTCAATCTTCTCCAGTGACTCCAGAATTATTGATGAAGATTTTATGGAAACCCGCAGTTGCTTCTTGCGTTGCAGGAGGACTGCTTTGGCTTGCTGATCAAGCGATATCCTGGAGTATTAATCCTTTTGTTGAAATTGCCCTTAATTGTGTATTTTATGCCTTTTGCTATCTGGTATGCTGGTGTATTTTACCCAATGGCAAACAGACCTTAAAAAAAGTATTGCAACTGCTCAAAGAGTTGCTAAATAAACCTAAAAAGGTGGGATAAAAAATGTCTAAAATTTATTCTTTTGTACCGAACTTTATTCAACCTATCTATCAAAAAATACGAGGTTTTCGTTATCAAGTTGAGGAGGAGTTTAAAAAACTAACAACTCCAGTTCATCCCCATCCTATTTTGATATTAGGAAACCAAAAGTCCGGAACTTCAGCGATTGCTGCTTTATTAGCAGAAAACACAAAATTATCAGTAACAATTGATATCACTCAAGAAGTTGATCACCCTATTTATCATCATGTAATTTCAGGAAAGTTATCGTTTGATGAATATATTCAACGTCACAAACTTTATTTTTCTAAAGCCATTATCAAAGAACCTAATCTGACGTTATTCTACAATCAATTGATTGACTATTTCCCTAACTCTCAATTTATTTTTATTATTCGTGATCCGAGAGATAATATCAGAAGTATTTTGAATCGCTTAAATTTACCAGGAGATCTTAATGAAATTCAACCTGAACAGAGGCAAATGATGAGTCAATCTTGGCAATTAATTATCGATAATTTTGGTTTAAATATTCCCGGTTCAAATTATATTGAAAAGATGGCTTATCGATGGGACTATATGGCTAATCTTTATTCAAACAACTCCGAAAATATGATTTTAATTCGTTATGAAGATTTTATTCAAGATAAAGTTGGTCAAATTGAAAGACTTGCTCAAAAGTTAGGACTCAAGCCAATCAATGATATCTCTGATAAAGTTAATATTCAGTTTCAAGGACGAGGAGATAGAAATGTAAAATGGCAAGATTTCTTTGAAAAAGATAACTTAAATAAAATTGAATCAATTTGTATTGAAAACATGAAAAAATTCAATTACTTGATTTAACAAAAGATTAAATAGACACTTTTTAACAGGAGAAAAAAATATGAGAATTGCCTTTATCATTGGAAGATTTCCTTCATTTTCTGAAACCTTTATTCTCAATCAAATTACAGGTTTAATTGATCGTGGACATCAAGTAGATATTTATGCAGATTATCCAAAGGAGCAAAATAAGTTTCACGCTGATATTGAAAAGTATCACTTATTTGAACACACTTACTATCGACCCCAGTGGAGCCATCCTCGAACAAAAGCTCTATTCAAAGGCTTAGGATTATTTCTGCAAAATTTTCCTAAAGCTCCACTTACTTTGTTACGTTCCTTGAATATTTTTCAATATCAAAAAGAAGCTTTATCCTTACGATTACTGTATGGAGCAATTCCAATCTTGAGCAAAAAACCTTATGATATTATTCACTGTCACTTTGGTCAATTTGGTCAAAAGGGGATAGCTCTCCGACAAATTGGAGCAATTCAGGGGAAGTTAATTACTTCATTTCATGGGGGTGATATTAACTCATCAGCTTGGTATTCTAGTGAAGGAACTTATCAAGAACTTTTTCACCTTGGCGATCAATTTACTGTGAATTCAAATTTTACGGCTGATCGAGTCATTGCGTTAGGGTGTCCACCCGAGAAAATTGTTAAACTTCCGATGGGATTGAATTTATCTCTTTATCAGTTTAAAGCTCGTTATCTACAAGCCAATGAACCTGTTGAAATTCTGACGGTGGCTCGATTAGTTGAGAAAAAAGGAATCGAATATTCAATCAGAGCTGTTGCTCAAGTTTTAAAACAATATCCTAACTTAATTTATCGCATTGTTGGCGATGGAGTTTTACGAGATTCTCTTGAACAACTCATTCAAGAACTGGATGTTTCTAAAAACGTTAAAATCTTAGGATGGATGACTCAAGAAGAAGTTCGTCAGCTTTATACAGACTCTCACATTTTTATTCTTTCGAGTGTGACAGCTACAGATGGAGACAAAGAAGGTCAAGGTTTAGTTTTACAAGAAGCTCAAGCAATGGGTTTACCTGTTTTATCAACCATTCATAATGGTATTCCTGATGGAGTTTTAGATGGAAAATCAGGCTTTTTAGTTCCTGAAAAAGATGTTGATGCTTTAGCCGAAAAATTAACCGATTTAATCAGAAATCCAGAACAATGGTTAGAAATGGGTCGAGTAGGTCGAGCTTTTATAGAAGAAAATTATGATATTAATAAACTGAATGATCAACTGGTTAATATTTATTCTAAGTTAATCGTTAAAAATATCAAAACATAAATCCATCAATAAAGTTGACTCTAACTTAAAACTAACTATCAAAAAGATTGATATAAAATTGACATGAATAAGCCAGTTGTTTTTTTAATTTTTAACCGACCCGAATTAACAGCAAAAGTATTTGAAGTCATTCGTCAAGCCCAGCCCTCAATATTGCTTGTTATTGCAGATGGCCCTCGTTCTGACCGACCCGAAGAAGCTGAAAAATGTCAACAAACTCGCGCTATTATTAATCAAGTTGACTGGAATTGTGAGGTGTTAACTAACTACTCTGATATAAATTTAGGTTGTGCAGAGCGAGTTTCTAGTGGTTTAAACTGGGTATTTGAGAAAGTTGATTCAGCCATTATTTTAGAAGATGACTGTCTACCTGATCCTACTTTTTTTGATTATTGTGAACAATTATTAGACTATTATCAACAAGATCAACGAGTAATGTCAATTGCTGGAACTAATTTTCAATTCGGACATCAACGCAGTGAATACAGCTATTATTACTCCGGTTTCCATGACTGTTGGGGATGGGCAACTTGGCGGCGAGCTTGGCAATATTTTGACTTTGAGATGAAGCTTTGGCCGACTTTTAGAGAGAGTCAGTTTCTTCAGTATAAACTCTCAAATTCACGAGCTATTCAATATTGGCGACGACTTTTTCAAGCAACTTATGAAGGAAAAAAAGATAGTTGGTTTTATCGATGGTTATTTTCTTGTTGGATACAGAATGGTTTAGGAATTATGCCAAGTGTAAATTTAGTTTCCAATCAAGGTTTTAGTTTATCAGCTTCTTCAAATACGACAGCCGAAGCTCAAAAGATTTCTTATGCTAATATGTCGATAGAACCGATAAATTTTCCCTTAAATCATCCTCCATTTATGGTACAAAATTGGGATGCCGACTTTTATACTCAAGAAAATCGTTTCTCTCCTAGCCTTTTGAAACGATTTCAGCGCAAGTTAAACAATATTTTGATAAAATAGATTGAGGTTATTGTCAAATTCAATGTTAGGAGTTTTATGATGCTATTAATATGGATTCAAACTCTAAAGTCAGCAACTAAAAATCCTTTTACTGATTACTTATCTTATCTCGTAAATTGGTGGAAAAATCAACTGAAATACAAAAAATTAGAACAGGGATATTACTCAAAACTCCATAACACTACAGTTGGAAATTATGTAAAATTGTATGAAAATATTATGATTTTAAATTCTGAGATTGGCTCTTACACTTATATTTTATCAAATACTCGTATTTCTAGAGTAAATATTGGTAATTTTTGTTGTATAGGAGCCAACTGTATTATTGGTTTTGGCATTCATCCCACAACAGAGTTTGTTTCAACTCATCCTATTTTTTACTCAACTTTAAAACAAAATGGAATCACATTTTCTGATCAAGACTATTTTGAAGAACGAAAAGAAATTAAAATTGGGAATGATGTATGGATTGGAGCAAATGTTACTATTTTAGATGGAGTAACAATTGGAGATGGAGCAGTCATTGCAGCCGGAGCTGTTGTTAATAAGGACGTTCCCGCTTATGCCATCGTCGGAGGAGTTCCCGCCAAACTGATTCGATATCGATTTGATGAAGAAACAATTAAATTTTTACTAATGTTTCAATGGTGGAGTAAAGATGAAGAATGGTTAAGACATAATTTTAAAGATTTTCACAAAATTAATACCTTAAAACAAAAGTATGCTACAACAGAGTCAGTGCATCCAAATGGCACAACATGAAAAAAATCCTACTCTCAGCTTATGCCTGTCAACCCAATAAAGGTTCAGAACTTGGTTTTGGTTGGAATTGGGCTTGGAACTTAGCACAATTAGGTCACGAAGTTTGGGTTTTAACTCGTTCTCATGCGGAAAGTCAAGCCGCTTGGGAAGATGTTTTAGCAACTAAACCTCAGCCCAACTTACACTTTGTTGCTGTTGATATTCCTAACTATTTTAAACCTTATCTCAAAGGAAAAATAGGAGTCTATCTACACTATTTTATTTGGCAAATACAGGCTTATACTGTTGCTTTAGAACTCGATAAAAAGCACAATTTTGATCTGATTCATCATGTAACTTGGGGGAGTTTAACGGCAGGTTCTTGGCTTTGGCGTCTCAATAAACCCTTTATATTTGGACCCGTTGGAGGAGGGCAAATTGCACCACCCGCTTTCAAAAGTTACTTTTTAGATCAATGGCGCAGTGAAGCGTTTCGTTCTTTTGCGAATACTCAATTACTCTCTTTGAATTTAATTGCTCGTCAAACGGTTAGTCATGCCGATTTGATCTTAGTTACCAATCAAGAGACAGGACATTTAGCTAAACGTTTAGGAGCTTCTTGGGTAAAATTGTTTTTAGATACTGGATTAGAAGAAAACTTTTTTCCGGGTTCTCCTCCAACTCGAAGTCAAACTCAGGCTTTAAAGTTACTCTGGGTTGGTCGTTTATTTCATCGAAAAGGTTTACTCTTAGCCCTAGAAGCGATCTCAAAAGTAAAAACAGAAATCCCTATTCAACTCACAATTGTAGGCGGAGGTTCTCTGAGTCAATATATCCCACAATGGTTAGAAAAATTAGAAATTGAAAGCAAAGTTGAAGTGAAAGGTCAAATTCCTTGGACAGAAGTTAAACAGGAGTATTTAACTAATGATGTATTTTTATTTACCAGCTTAAGAGATTCATTTGGCTCACAATTAATGGAAGCAATGGCTTATGCTTTACCTCTGATTGTTCTTAACCATCAAGGTGCCGGAGATTTAGTTCCAGATACAGCCGGAATTAAAGTTCCTGTAACAAAACCGAGTGAAACCGTAGCCTTATTCGCTTTAGCAATTGAATCGATGTCTCAACATCCTCAAAAACGATGGGAAATGGGTCAACAAGGCTATGAGTTTGCTCAACAGCAACTCTGGTCAAAAAAGGCAATTGATATCGACAATTACTATCATCGTATACTTAATTCAAAAAAGCATTAAAATCTGTAAATGTCAACTATTTTGAGAGTAATTAAATAATGTATATTAACTCATCAAGTTCAAAAAAAAGTGATAAAAAACTAATAATATGGAATTTAGTTTTAACAGGTCACTATTCCAACTATCTTCAATACTTAATTGAATACCTCTCTAAAAATAATATTCAAGATCAGATTTATGTCATAGTTTGTAAAGAATTTATTGATCAACATAAAGAAGTTGTTAGTTTAGCCTCAAAACTCCTAAATAACAAATTAGAATTTATAACCATCAAACCAGAAGAAAAAGCGATTTTAAAGTCAACTCAGTCTAAAATTGGGCGTTTTGTCCGAGATTTTCAGGAATTTCGGTTATTCTGTCGATATGCAAAATCTTTATCAGCAACTCATGGTTTGATGATGATCGCTGATCGTTATCTATTACCCATAGCTTTAGAAGGTTATAAATTACCTTGTCCTCTATCTGGAATTTATTATAGACCCTCATTTCACTATTCTCAGTTTTCTCATTATCAACCGACATCAAAAGAACGAATTCAACATTTACGAGAAAAGATAATTCTGAGTCGTGTTATGCGACAATCAAAAGTGAAAAGTTTATTTGTACTTGATCCATTTGTCGTCAATGATTTGAATCACAATCTAAATTGTGCAACCGCTGTCTATATGCCTGATCCGGTAAAAACTTATAATTTATCTGAATTAGATATCAAAAAATTTACACAAACTTTTGATCTCGATATTCAGCAAAAAAAGTTTTTATTATTAGGAAGTTTGGGAGAGCGTCGAGGAATTTATCAGCTTCTAGATGCAATCTCTCTGCTTCCTGATAATCTGTGTCAAAAGTTATGTTTAATTTTGGTTGGACAAATTATTCCGAACGATCAAGAAACCGTCAAGGCTAAAATTACACAAGTTTCTCAAACAAAATCAGTAAAAATTATTTGTAACTTTGAGTTTGTTTCTGAACAAGATGTTCATCGTTATTTTCATGGAGCAGATGTGATTTTATCTCCTCATCAAAAACATATTGGGATGAGTGGAACACTCGTATTAGCAGCCGCCGCTCAAAAACCTGTTCTGAGTTCAAACTATGGTTTAATGGGAAAACTTGTTCAACACTATAATTTTGGTTTAACGGTTGACTCCACAAAACCCGAGGAAATTGCTCAGGGTTTAACTCGATTTTTACAAGAACCTGAAACTGTATTATGCGATCACAGTCAAATGAAAAAGTTTGCTGAACAAAATTCAGCCGATGAATTTGCTCGTGTAATTTTCAATCATATTTAGTTGAGTCAATTTCTGATGAAACACGTTTTAATTGTTCAAACTCTCGTTAAACAATATCGGGTTTCCTTCTTTGAAAAGCTCTATCAAGCTCTTTATTTAGAAGGAATAAAACTAACAGTTGCTTACGGAGATCCAACTCAAAAAGAATTACAAAAGTCAGATAATGTTGAATTAAATTCAGAGGTTGGACTGCAAGTCAAAAATTATTGGTTTTTTAAAGATAAAATATTATATCAACCTTTAGAGCCAGAAATTAAACGAGCCGATTTAATCATTGTTGAGCAAGCAAGCCGCCATATTATTAATTATATTTTGTTAGTTTTATCCGCTTTTCAACTCAAAAAAGTTGCTTTTTGGGGTCACGGTTGGGATCGACAAGCAGAACAGGCAAACTTTCAAGAATGGGTCAAACTAAAAGTTATTAACCGTGTTGATTGGTGGTTTGCTTATACCGAAGGAACCGCTCAATATTTAAGAGAGCATCATGTTCCTCAAAATACAATTACAGTGGTTCAAAACTCTATAGATACTCAAGAATTTAAACAAGATATTCTAAGTATTAGAAGTGATGAAATTACTGCGATTAAAACTCAATATCATCTCAAAGACCAAGATAAAATAGGATTATTTTGTGGAGGATTGTATTCTAATAAGCATTGGAAATTCTTAATTGAATCTGCCCAAATCATTCAGAAAGAAATTCCTAATTTTAAACTATTTATTCTTGGAGATGGCCCGGATCGCGAACAACTTGAAAACAAAGTGAGTCCGTATTCTTGGATTTATTATGTTGGTTCTCAGTTTGATCGACAAAAAGCACTGTACTTTAGTTTAGCAGATGTTTTTTTAATTCCGGGTTTAGTCGGTTTAGCCATTTTAGATGCTTTTGTAGCGGGACTTCCTGTAATTACAACTGACTTACCTATTCATAGTCCTGAAATTGAATATCTCAATTCAGGTCTTAATGGTTTAATCACAGAACATAACTTAGAAAAGTATGCTCAGGCTGTTACAAATCTTATGAGAGATGATGATTTTTATCTACAATTAAAATCAGGTGCTTTAATGGCAGCAAAACAATATACAATAGACAAAATGGTTAACAACTTTAAGACCGGAATTGTCAAATGTTTAAGTTATTAATCTTCAATTCAGAATTTGATCTCAATCTCAAAAAAGATAGAGGATAGTATATGCACATCCTGATTTCTGCATTAAGTCGGTTTACTCAACCCACAGGTTTATGTCGAGGTGCGGCAAATTTAGCTAAATGTCTAGCCGCTTCTGAACAAGTTGAGCAAGTCACATTGGTTTTGGGAAGTTGGCAAAAAGGTTATTTTGAAGAAGATTTTCAGCTTAATTCTCCGAAAATAAACATCCTGCCAATACAGATCAAAAACAGCTCACTGAAGCGTAACTTTTGGTTTATGTTTAACCTGCCAAAACTGATCAAAAAACTTCAGCCGGATATTGCTCATTTTTCCTTTCCTATTCCCTTTTTAAACTCTTTATTTTCTGTTCCTATACTTTCAACAATTCATGATTTTTATCCCTATGAAAAACCCGAAAACTTTGGATTTCCAAATTATTTATTTAATCAACTATTTACTTATATGGCAATTCAAAATAGTGATGGAATTGTCTGTGTTTCCCAAGACACTTTAGACCGACTCAAGTATTACTTTCCGAAAGTCTACGCTAAAGGCAATAGTCGTGTTGTTTATAATTATGTTGACTTTGAACAGACTCAACCTAAACTTCCGCATCAGCTTAATTTAGAAACAACTCCCTTTATCTTAAGTGTGGCTCAACATCGGAAAAATAAAAATTTAGATTTATTGATTGCAGCTTACGCTAAACTTATAGAACAACATAAAATTGATCCATCAACTCAACTTATTTTTGTGGGGAGTACAGGCCCAGAAACAGGAAACTTAATTGAACTAATTCATAAAAAATCGCTCGCAGATCGGGTTTTTCTGACTTCATCAATTGATGATCAACAGTTATGCTGGCTCTATCAACATTGTGATCTGATGGTTTGTCCTTCCTCAACAGAAGGGTTCTGCTTACCTCTTGCAGAGGCTCTCTATTTTTCTGCTCGTGTAGTTTGTTCTGATATCCCTATTTTCCGAGAAGTTGGGGCTTCTGACTGCTTTTATTTTGACTTAAAACAGAATCCGGTTCAAAACCTTTCTCAAGCGATTGTAGATGCTTTAAAGCAATCCGATCCTCAACTCAAAACAGAGCCGTTTCGTTTCTCAAAAACCACTGCAATGAAACAATATTTGGAGTTTTACTCAAGTTTATCATTAGGAGATTGATATGAACACAATAACTAAAGATGTTCTCAATACTACTTTAGATATTTTGCCTAACTCGGTTCAACGTTATCTCAAATATTTATATTATGAGCTAAAAGGTGGAGAGCCAGAGTTGAAGCTTTTACCTCAGCTTTGCGATCGCCAAAAGCTGTCTTTAGATGTCGGAGCAAATCGAGGAATGTATACCTTGTATTTGCAGAGTTTATCTCAGGAAGTGATTTGTTTTGAACCCAATCCCAATTTAAGTCATTATCTTGAACAACTATTCACCAAACAAAATGTTTCAGTAATCAATTGTGGACTAGGAGATTGCCATACTCAGATGGAATTGAATATTCCTTACGTTGGGAATCGAGAGTTACATGGATGGGGAAGCTTGAGAAAAGATTTTCAAAATTCTACCTGGAAAGAACAAGAAATTACTGACATCAAAACTTTCAATATTGAGATCAATAAATTAGACGACTTCCAATTTAAAAACGTAGGATTTATAAAAATCGATGTAGAAGGATTTGAATCTCAAGTGATTCAAGGGGCAATGCAAACCCTTAAAACCAACAAACCCAATTTAATTATAGAAATTGAACAAAGACATAATGAAATTCAGATTGAAGAAATCTTTCAAAAAATTTTACAACTCGGCTATTTTGGATATTTTTTGTTTGAAAGGAAACTTCACAATCTTGAAATCTTTAATCCCGCCTCAATGCAAGCATCAGAAAATACAGACGGTCGAGGACAATATATCTGTAACTTTATCTTTTCTCCACAGCCCTTAAATTAGCCTTTCAAACTAAGGAAGACAAAAAAAGAGAGGCTGTAGCAGTATTTCAACTCAACTACAAACCTCTCAAACAACGATAAACTTTGGTATTAGTCCATCACTTCAAAGGATTGAACTTCCAACACCGGGCCAATCATTGCCGTCGTCATCACATCTTCTCGAACTTCACCATTTACCTCAACTTTTAAGCCTTTCTTTTTGAGGTCAGAGGGTGCATCTTTCAGTTCGTAGGTTTTGTTATCCGTCACCAATGCCCAAGTGCCAGTTCCAAAACCTTTGTGTTCAATTTTGCCTTGAACTTTCATGTTTATACCGTCCTTGTTTCAGCTTTCAGGGCGAGAGTTGCCAACCCTAAACAGAGTAAAGCATTAACTCCGAGGAAACCTTGGGCTAGTATTCCTGAACCCAATCCCCAAACCGCAGGAGAAATAACTGCCGAAACCGTTAAACAACTTGCCACCCCGATAGTCGTACCAATGGCAATCCATTTCCAAGTCGAATGTCCGAGGAACAAAACAACTAAAATCGCCGGAATTAACACACTGGCAAAAATCGGGTTTAATAAACTATTTCCAGCGATCGCATTTCCGAGTTCTGGAACCGAACTTCCCATCATTCGCATCGGCCATTGAGGAAGGTCAAAAATATAGAACCCTCGCAGGAAAAACAAACCACTACTCCCGGCAACCAAACCACTCATCATGGAAAAACTCCATTGGAAGGGGAAATAATTTCGCAGGAACCAAGCCAAAAGATAGGAACCCACAACCATACCAAGTTTGGGTAACAACGCCACAGCGCCGCCATCAATCCAAAAACGGGGATTGAGATAACCACTATCGCGCAACCAGCGGAAAAAGTCCCGGAAAGTAATCTGTCCTTTCAAAGCCAGTTGTACCGCACTTCCCGCATCCACATGACCAGCCCCAAAATGGTTGAGGGGGTCTTCTTCTACCTTGCGGGCGGATTCTTTGATAACACGGGCGACATCTTCAGGTTCAGTGATACCCGAGGCTTTCACTAACGCAGCAATTGCCGCCACGTGAGGGGATGCCATACTCGTTCCCTGGAAAGCAGCAAACGTCGATCCACCTGTTTCGGGATCAATCGTTTCTTGGAGAATACCGCCTGCTGTATTTTCACCGACCGTTAACCCACCGGGGGCAGCAATATCAACCCCGGCACCAAAGTTAGAATAAGGCGTTTTATTGCCAGTGGGGTCTAAAGCCGCCACTCCAATCACTTTGGGATAACGGGCCGGATATCCAGCCGCATTTTCTCCAGAGTTACCCGCTGCGGCGACAATTACAACCCCTTTGTTGTAAGCATAATTAATCGCCTCTTGCATTAACTGGCTTTCACCGCCACCCCCGAGACTCATGTTAATCACATCAGCGCCATTATCGGCGGCAAATTTAATCGCTTCAGCAATATCAGCAATCGTACCGCCACCGCCTGCACTGAGGACTTTTAACGGCATGATTTTCGCGTTGTAGGCAACTCCGGCCACACCATAACCATTATTGGTCGATTGGGCAACAGTTCCGGCAACGTGGGTACCATGACCGTTATCATCGGACGCTTCAGCGCGATCATTAACAAAATCGTAGCCGCCCACGAATTCTGTATCTTTGAGATCAGGAACTTGACTGACTCCGGTATCAATCACAGCAACGGTTACGCCTTCACCGTGCGTTTCATTCCAAGCCGTTTCCACATTAATGCTGCGGAGATTCCACTGTTGGCCGTAAAACGGATCATTGGGAATGCTGCTACTGAAAAAAGAATCCTGAGAAATATTCTTGTAGGGAGGAACAGCATCATACAGAACACCGTTGTCAAACTTCGCGCTATAGTTAGCGGAGTAGATATAGTTGGGTTCAATGTATTCTGTGTTTTTACCTAGAGACTTTCTCAAGGATTTGAGCAGTTGTTTGTCACCTCGAACAATATAAATATTGTCTTCGGGGGAAAATTCGCTATTGAGATAGGGAATCACTTGATATTTTTGAGCGATCGCCTGAATTTGATTGGTAATCGATTGTTGCCCAATCTCTTCGCGAAAGTCTAGTACAATCGAATCATATGTGCCTTGGGCAGCCAGACCGGAAAAACCAGATACGGCCCAGCCTAGCCCAATTAAGAATAAGCACAGCAGAAAAAATCTTTTCATCATTATTCGTCGGTGCGTTGTGGGTTATTCGTCGAAGGAGTCCCAGACAAATAACGTAGTTCTCCCATTGTATCTACCTGATGTGAGAAGCGAATGAGGATTGAGTGCCAATTTACTCAGGGTCAGCTATGGAACGAGGTTTATTGTGGCTTCCGCTATTAATTGTTTTCTTTTGGTTAGCCTGGTCAGGTTGGAACGAATACAATAAGGTCGAAGCCTATCGGGAATGGGCGAAAGGGTTCGAGAAGGCTAAATATGATATCTATGCGATCATGGGTTTAAAAGGGACTGAACTGACTTGGGGAAAACCCACTCGAACTGGACCTACTGATCTACAAACCCTATCGTTGGAAGATGTACAATCTATTTGGCTGGTGGTTGATAATCACTCGGTGGATTTAGATTCTCCGCCGGAAACGGGTAAAGAGATCGAGTTAGAATTTCAGTTGAAACAAGAGGCCACTCCCATTCGGGTTCCGTTTACAGAAGTTCCTCTGGCTGCCCAATGGGGTAAATTTCTCCATCAACAACTCGAAAAAGTCGAAACCTCTTAAAGCAGGTAAAAATAACACCAAATTCAAAAGCCTCCTTCCGATATATCACTGGAAGAAGGCTTTCGTATATTATCCTGGCATCGAGCTATTTTCCCAGGCAGCTACCCACCAAGTATCTTCGCCGTGTCAACGTTTCACATCCGAGTTCGAGATGGATCGGTGTGG
>Ga0207419_1000238_pt1 | contig 46165 bp, 40 predicted proteins | sample ElkSloMetagenome_4_FD_184723 | JGI IMG/M metagenome (GOLD analysis project Ga0207419, IMG submission 184723) | Hot spring microbial communities from Elkhorn Slough, Monterey Bay, USA - MD2A (version 2) | ecosystem: Environmental > Aquatic > Marine > Intertidal zone > Estuary: Microbial mat ...
TCCTGCCAATATGTGAAATTCATCTTAATCACAATGAGCAAAAAAGGAATATTACTCGTCAACCTCGGTTCCCCCGATAGTCCAAGTCCCAAAGATGTTAAGCCCTACCTCGATGAATTCTTAATGGATGAGCGGGTCATTGATGTGCCGCGGTGGGCCAGAATACTCTTGGTTAGGGGAATTATTTTAAATACCCGTCCTAAAGCTTCGGCAAAGGCTTATCAAAAAATATGGTGGGACGAAGGTTCGCCCTTAATTGTACTTTCAGAACGGCTTCAGGAAAAACTTCAAAAACAGGTGGAATTTCCAATAGCGCTTGCCATGCGTTACGGCAGTATGACCATAAATAAGGGTTTACAGGAATTGGCAGACCAGGATGTTGATGACGTATTTTTGATTCCTCTTTACCCACAATTTGCCATGGCCACGACCGAAACTATTTTGGTAAAGGCCGAGGAGGTTAGAAAAGCTCATTTTCCGCAAATGCAAATTCAGAATTTACCTGCGTTTTATAACGTACCTGAATATATTGAGGTGCTTTCCAACAGTATCGCTAAGTATTTGCAGGGTAAGGATTATGAACATCTGTTGTTTTCTTATCACGGTGTCCCCGAGCGGCATATTCGAAAAAGTGACATTACAAAATCACACTGCCAGCCTGGGGATAGGTCCCAAGCTTTGTGCTGCAAAACACCCTCGCAGGCTCACGAATTTTGCTACAAACACCAATGCCACGAGGTCACAAGATTGGTGGGCGAAAAACTGGGGCTTGAAGAAGGTACATTTTCTACCTCTTTCCAATCCAGACTTGGTTTTGACCCTTGGTTACAGCCTTATACCGATAGAACCATTGAGCGTATGGGAAAAGAAGGTATTAAAAATATGGCAATCGTAACCCCTGCATTTGTGAGCGACTGCCTCGAAACCTTAGAGGAAATTGCCATGGAAGGTGAGGAGATTTTTCACGAAGTTGGCGGTAAGGAATTTACAACTATCCCCTGTTTAAATGATAATGACGATTGGGTGGACTTACTCGCCAAGTGGGTTTACGAATGGGCTGAAGCCGAAACCATAAGCGCATAATGGCAAAAGCCTCCTCAAAGGAACTTGGAAACAAACCCATAGGTCAACTTTTGATTAAACAGGCCGTACCAGCGTCCATTGGGATATTGGTCATGTCTTTGAACATATTGGTCGATACCATTTTCGTCGGAAATTGGATTGGCCCAACTGCCATCGCTGCAATAAATGTTGTGCTTCCCGTATCATTCTTTATCGCCGCGCTGGGGATGAGCATTGGTATTGGTGGTTCGTCTATTATCTCTAGAGCTTTAGGTGCCGATAATGATGGTAAAGCCCTAAAAACCTTTGGGAATCAAATTACCTTGACCTTACTGTTTACGATAACCATGATTCTATTCGGGCTATGGTTTATTGACGATATAATTCCCGCTTTTGGGGGCAAGGGAAAAATCTTTGAACCTGCCAAGGTTTACTACCGTATCGTGCTCTACGGCGTGCCGTTTTTGGCACTTTGTATGATGGGAAACACAGTAATCAGAGCCGAAGGGAAACCAAAATTTGCCATGTACGCCATGATGATTCCGTCGGTTGGTAATTTGCTACTGGACTATGTTTTTATTCATTTAATGGATATGGGGATGCTAGGCGCAGCCTGGGCAACCACAGGTTCTTATTTGGTTTGTTTCGCCTTTATTTTTTGGTTCTTCCTTTCAAAACACTCTGAACTTAAAATAGACTTCTCCCATTTCGGTTTGGATTTACCGATTATTAAGGAAATTGGTTCGCTGGGTTTTGTAACCCTATCCAGGCAAGCGGTTGTAAGCATTACCTATCTGTTTATGAATAACATTCTGTTCGAACTTGGAGGCGAAACCTCAGTGACCGCTTACGCCATAGTTGGTAGGATGTTGATGTTTGCTCTATTCCCGGTTTATGGCATCACCCAAGGGTTTCTGCCTATTGCTGGGTATAACTATGGAGCGAATGAATACGAAAGGGTCAAAAAATCAATTTATACGGCGATAAAATATGCCATCGGTTTAGCCACCTTAGTGTTTATAATGCTCATGGTTTTTCCAGAGGCAATTACCAAATTGTTTACCCAAGATGCTGAAGTCCTAAAGGAAACCCCTCCTGCCATGCGCTGGGTATTCGCGGCAACGCCTATTATCGCAATTCAGTTGATAGGAGCCGCTTATTTTCAGGCGGTTGGAAAGGCTATACCCGCTTTATTATTAACCTTGACCCGCCAGGGCTTTTTCTTTATTCCGCTAATCTTGATCTTACCAAGTTATTTTGGCGAGTTGGGCGTGTGGATTTCATTTCCCATCGCCGATGTGCTTTCTACTATTGTTACGGCGATATTTCTTAAACGTGAGATTAAGTTGAAATTGGAGCCGAATACGGCATAAATTGAACTTGAAATCGAATCTAAATTCAAACACGCCTTGCCACCATAAGCGTTCGCGTAGGAGTGAAATTGAAATCGAAGATGAAAATAAAGTTGGATGAACTCGTTGATATGGTACGAAGACTTTTGGATGACAAAGCAAACCCCACTTCTTCGTAAAATACAAATAGTCATAGTGCAGATGCAATAAAATTGATCAGGATTGCCCCCTTGAAAATTATCGAGATGAAAGTGAAAGCCTGCATTGAAGGTAAAGAGCTTAGCTTCTTAAGGGTGTTTTTTAAAGAACAGGTAAAAGTTATCAAAACGAAAACAAAATTTTTAATTGAAATTTTCAGGCCAAACCAATAAAACAGGAAAATTCAATAATTTCATTAATAACAAAATTCCAAATTATTCAAATTTCACAATTCAGTCTTGCGTTTTATGTCATTTAGCCCGGAAATCTCAGGGGCCTTATGTCTTTCAACAATCAATTTTACGTCCTCTAAAAACCTTATATTTGTTAGCAAAAACAATCTTCATTTTTCAATCAATTATGCGCATTTTATCCATCCTCATCTGTATTTTTCTCTTCGGAAATATTAATTTATTAAACGCTCAATCCTTTAATCAAGAGGACATGTCAGCCTTAGAATATCGTCTCATCGGGCCATTCCGCGGTGGAAGGAGTGCTGCGGTAACCGGCGTTCCCAATAAACCGAATTTATACTACTTTGGTGCTACTGGTGGCGGTATATGGAAAACGCTAGATGGTGGACGCTCTTGGGAAAATATCTCCGATGGATTTTTCGGTGGGAGTATTGGCTCGATTTCAGTAGCAAAAAGTGATCCCAATGTAATTTACGTTGGTGGTGGTGAGAAAACAGTACGTGGAAATGTCTCTTCAGGTTACGGTATTTGGAAAAGTGTTGATGCTGGTAAGACCTGGAAGGAATCAGGTTTAAAGAACTCGCGACACGTCCCGAGAATTGCAATAGATCCAACCGACCATAATACTGTTTACGCCGGCGTACTGGGAAACATTTACAAACCAACCGAGGACAGAGGTATTTACAAAAGCACCGATGGTGGACAAACTTGGAGGAAGACGCTGTTTGCCAATTCTCAGGCTGGGGTTGTTGATTTATTGATTGACCCCACCAATCCAAGAATTTTATACGCCTCAACATGGCGGGTTCAAAGAACACCTTACAGTTTGAGTTCTGGTGGCAATGGTTCAGCACTATGGAAAAGTACCGACAAAGGCGAAACCTGGGAGGAGATTTCAAAACTTAAAGGCTTCCCCACCGATACTTTGGGAATTATTGGCGTTACGGTTTCCCCATTAAACAACCAAAGGGTTTGGGCGATGGTGGAGAATAAGGATAAGGGCGGATTGTACCGTAGTGATGACGCCGGCGAATCTTGGAATCTGGTCAACAGCGAGCGCAAATTAAGGCAACGGGCCTGGTACTATACCCGGGTTTATGCAGATACGAAGGATGTTGATAAGGTTTATGTCTTGAACGTGCGGTATCATAAAAGCACAGATGGTGGGAAAACATTTGACACTTACAATGCCCCCCACGGTGACCATCACGATTTATGGATTGCCCCAGAGGACCCAAACCGAATGATTATTGGTGATGACGGTGGCGCTCAAGTTACCTACGACGGTGGCGAAACCTGGAGCACCTATCACAATCAGCCAACCTCACAGTTTTATCGCGTTACCACCGATGACCATTTTCCATATCGCATATATGTAGCGCAGCAAGATAATTCAACCATCAGGATTCCGCATCGTACCAATGGTTGGTCAATTACTGAAGATGATTGGGAGTCTTCTGCGGGAGGGGAATCGGCTCATATTGCCATCGACCCCGAAAATAACGAAATTGTGTACGGTGGAAGTTACGACGGGTTTTTAACCAGAGTCAATCACGAAAGAGGAACTGTAAGGGCTATAAATGTGTATCCGGACAATCCAATGGGTCACGGCGCCGAAGGCATGAAATATAGATTTCAGTGGAATTTCCCAATTATATTCTCAAAACATAATCCCGACAGGCTCTACACCTTCTCGCAACACGTTCATGTAACCGAAAATGAAGGCCAGTCTTGGGACATCATTAGTCCAGATTTAACACGAAATGCTCCAGAAAAACTCAAATCCTCAGGAGGACCGATTACTCAGGATAATACTTCGGTTGAATACTATTGTACTATTTTTGCAGCTCAGGAATCCCCAATAACCGAAGGTTTGCTTTGGGTTGGGAGTGATGATGGATTAATCCACGTAACTAAGGATGGTGGTGACAACTGGGAAAATGTTACCCCAAAGGGAATGCCCGATTGGATGATGATAAACAGCATTGAACCAAGCCGATTTGATGCCGGAACTTGTTATGTGGCCGGGACGAAATATAAAACTGGCGATTTTACCCCTTATTTATACAAAACAACCAACTACGGAAAAAGTTGGGCCAAAATCACTGATGGAATTGCAACCGAGCATTTTACCCGTGTACTCAGGGAAGACCCAAAGCAGAAAGGCCTATTGTATGCCGGCACTGAAACCGGAATGTACATTTCCTATGACGATGGAAAAAAATGGAAGCCATTTCAGCTTAATTTACCAATAGTTCCCATAACAGATTTAGCCTTAAAAGGGGATAATCTAATTGTCGCGACCCAAGGTCGTAGCCTTTGGGTTTTGGACGATTTGACATTGGTGCGACAAATTCAAAAATCAAATCCAAACCGATCGCAACTCTTTAAACCCAAAGACAGTTACCGCATGGATGGTGGTTATCGAAAGGGAAGTAAATCGTCAGGTACCAATCATCCCAATGGCGTGATGGTGTTTTACAATTTAGGGGAGGATTATACCGAGGAAACTGATGAGGTATCGTTGACCTTTTTTGAAAAAAGTGGTGATACCATTCAACATTTCAGCACAAAAAACGCCAATGAAAATAAGTTGAAAGCAGAAAAAGGTCTAAACCAATTCATTTGGGACATGGAATACAAGGGCGCCGAAAAACTGGACGGTATGATTTTATGGTGGGCCAGTTTAGACGGACCTCGTGCTGTGCCGGGCGACTACAGAGTTGAAATGCAGGTGAAATCATCTGATAGCACAAAATCTGATGCTGAAATTATTAAAGTCGCCGAAAATTTTAAAGTGCTGCCAGACCCTCGTGCTGAAAGTACGGCAGCAGATATGCGAAAGCAATTTGAATTTGTAAAAGAGGTAAATAACACTATGGATAAAGCGCATAAATCCATTAAGAAAATTAGAAATATTACCAAGCAATTAAAGTCTTTTGAAGCCCAGTATAAAGATGACGATAGCGTAAAGGAGTTGATTGAGAAGTCCAAAAACCTAAGAAAACAATTCACACAAATCGAGGAGGCTCTGTATCAAACTAAAAATAGAAGCGGTCAGGACCCGCTAAATTTCCCAATTAGACTAACCAATAAGTTGGGTCATTTAAATGCACTGGTCACTATGGGCGATTTTGGACCAACTGACCAGGATATTGAGGTAAAAGACGAACTGACCTCAAGAATTAATTCACAACTAAATGCTTTTGATGAATTACTAACCGACGAGATAGTTGCTTTTAATAAAGCCTTTAATGAGAAACAATTGAACTATTTGTTCGTTGAGGGTGAATAAAAAAGCTAAGACTAAAATAGGAAAACCTTATGTAATCTCCTCTTAATTAATATTTCATCACGTTTGTGGTGTAGGTTAATGACTCAAGTTTCAAAATTTAAATCATAAATTTATAGCTCAAAACTTATCAAGAATCTGAATACTAATCAATAGGGAACTGCCAAGTCATTTTCAAAATTTAGGATTATCTGTTATAAAAAACTTTCATATACTTTCATGTCGAGCGGAGTCGAGAAACAACCATAGATAAAAAATTTATGATAGAATATTACAACTACATAAAATCCCTGCACCTCATTTTCGTGGTCACTTGGTTCGCCGGTCTGTTCTACATACCTCGACTTTTTGTGTACCAAATTGAAGCTTTTGAAAAATCAGCTCCTGAAAAGGAAATTTTAGGAAAGCAACTTAAGCTTATGGCAAAAAGGTTGTGGAATATCATCACCTGGCCATCTGCGATTTTAGCCACATCATTTGGTATCTGGATGTTAACAATTAACACCTTTTTATTGAAACAAGGATGGATGCACTTCAAATTAACCTTCGTGGTCTTGTTGACTGTTTACCATTTAATGACGCATAGATATTATAAACAATTACAGCGAGGTATTATAACAAAAAGCTCAAACTTTATGAGACTTTGGAATGAGGGGGCGACTTTCATTTTATTCGCAGTGGTATTTTTGGCTATCGTCAAGAATTCGTTGAGTTGGGTTTTTGGCGTTTCTGGTATTTTGGTATTAGGTGTTTTATTGGTACTCGGGTTTAAAATTTACAAAAAGATACGCGCTAAGAATCCCGAAGCTTGATAAAAATTGATTTTGGACTGATTATTGTTGCACAATGACCTCTAATAAACAATGATAGATAGCTGTTTTGGAGGCTAGTTTGGCACTCACCTTCGCAGGCGATACTATGAAAATAAAAAAATTATCTCTTCGGGTTCGTATATTTTTCGCCATGATTCTTCTGGTGTTGATAGCGTCCATACTTATTGCCGGCGTTACTATTTATCAATACAATGAAGAAGCTCGCGACTATCATGTTGAGCGTCTGCAAAGAAAGGAAGTGGCTATTGAGAGGCACATTGATAACGTATTGAAAAAAACGACTTGGCCGGTAGTCTCAGAAAAAGTACCCTTAATTTTTAAGAACGAAATTGGAAAAATCGCAGAAATCCATAGCCTTCAGATCAATCTTTACAATTTGGAGGGAGATATGTTGATTTCATCAAAGGCCTCTATGACCAAGGATACTATTCAGCGATGTGTACCAACCGAAATCTTAAATCAATTATCGAGTTCTGCACAGCATCGTTATGTGGAGAAGAATGAGAAAAATGGCGAGGTTTTTCAGTCATCTTATTCATACATCACCGACTCTAAATATAAGCCCTTGGCAATTTTAAATTTACCTTATTTAGAAAACGACGATTTTTTGAACCGGGAGCTACAACAGTTTTTAAAACGTTTAGGCTACGCTTATCTCTTTATGTTATTCATAGCCGTGATTTTGGCTTTTCTGCTTTCCAAGTACATTACCAGAACCCTTAAAACCATTAGTAATAAAATCAACCAGACCAGACTTGAGAAAAAGAATAAAAAAATTGACATAGCAACGTCAAGCGAGGAAATAGCCACTTTGGTAACGTCCTATAATAGCATGATTGACGAGCTTGAGGAAAGTGCCGTCAAATTAGCAACTAGTGAACGTGAGCAGGCATGGCGGGAAATGGCAAAACAGGTGGCACATGAAATAAAAAACCCGTTAACACCAATGCGATTAAGCGTGCAGAGTTTTCAGCGCAAATTTGACCCTGAGGATGAAAACATCTACCAAAAGGTTGACGAATATAGTAAAACCCTTATTCAGCAAATTGATACAATGAGCTCTATAGCCTCGGCTTTCTCAAATTTTGCCAAAATGCCCGCACAACAGAACGAAACCTTAAACGTGGTGTCAACCGTGAAGTTGGCTTTGGATATTTTTAGTGAGGACAATATAAATTTTTATGCAAATGAAGAGCAGATTCTTGCTAATTTTGATCGTACCCAGTTAATTAGGGTGGTAACCAATTTGGTTAAAAATGGTATCCAGGCCATGCCACCAGAGCGTGAAAATCCGCAAATAGATGTGAGTGTAACTTCAAAATCTGGTTTGGTCATGATTAGGATAAAGGATAATGGTATTGGTATTTCAGAAGAGAATCAAACAAAGATTTTTCAACCTAAGTTCACCACCAAGTCCAGCGGTATGGGTCTTGGCCTGGCCATGGTCAAAAATATTGTGGAAACCTATCAAGGAAATATTACCTTTACTTCAACACCTGGAAAAGGGACAGTTTTTGAGGTTACTTTTCCTAGTTCACAGTCACATTAAGATAACGATTAAATCAATAATTAAAACACTAATAAGCTTAGCAATGTCATACAACAACATAACATCTAATTTCGAAAATGGAATTACAACAATAACCATTAACCGACCTAAAAAATTAAATGCGCTCAATAAAGAGACCATAGAGGAGCTTCACGATGAATGTAAAGCAGCAGATAATGATGACCGTACTCAAGTCATAATCATAACCGGAAGTGGAGAAAAAGCCTTTGTTGCAGGAGCTGATATTAGCGAGTTTGCCCATTTCGATGTTAAAAATGGAGCCAAGTTAGCGGCGAAGGGCCAAGAGATCTTATTTGATTTTGTTGAAAATTTATCAACTCCGGTAATTGCTGCGATTAATGGGTTTGCCCTAGGCGGCGGTCTTGAACTGGCCATGGCCTGCCATTTTAGATTAGCGAGTTTAAATGCCAAAATGGGACTGCCCGAAGTGTCATTAGGCGTAATCCCAGGATACGGGGGTACCCAACGGCTTCCACAACTTGTAGGCAAGGGCCGGGCAATGGAAATGGTGATGACAGCAGGGATGATAGATGCTAATCAAGCCTTGGAATATGGACTGGTAAACCACGCAACCACTCAAGAGGAGTTAATTCCATTAGCAAAAGACCTTGCGGGCAAAATTATGCGTAACTCCCCTGTTGCCATAAAAGGCGCTATAAAGGCAGTAAATGCCAATTATAAGGATGGTGTTAATGGTTTTAAAACTGAAATCCAAGAGTTTGGAAATTGCTTTGGTACACAAGATTTTAAGGAAGGAACCACTGCGTTTTTGGAAAAGAGAAAGGCCAATTTTCCTGGAGCATAAACATATAAAGAAGCGGTTAGTTCAATTAAACTAACCGCTTCTTAATTTTAGAATTATTTTTCAGTTTTATACGAACTCTGCTCCTTCAGAATTCTCATCCACTAACTTATACAAGAGGTAAAATGGGTATGCCAGTACCAAGGATATGAGTAATAATGGGCTCACTAATGCTATTGCTATATTTGTCTTTTTCATCTTTTTAAAAATTTGGGTTTTATTTCTGGTGCAAAGTTGATGACTTTATTACACCTTGAAAACAAGTATCTTAATCATTTTATATGCTATATTAACCTGATATGCCCATTATGCTTAATATCATGTTAATTAATTAAACATTCATTTCAAAACTACAGACTGTAGCCATCAAAACACGTTCTATTGGATACCTTTATGACATGCCTTCCAAATCTGTCATAAAAGGCCGAGGAGCCCAAAAAAATGTTCAAAATCGCTTCTTTGAACTAAGTCACGAAAAACGTGATGATTTCTTGGAATTCTGTGCGCGAGACGGTGAAGCAGCAGATAATAAGACCCAATATCTATCAATTTTTCCAAAGACAATCGTAAACCGAGTTAAAAGCCCCGATGCTGGTATGGACTATTCCATGAACCCGTATCAAGGTTGTGAACACGGTTGCATCTACTGTTTTGCCAGAAATACCCACGAGTTTTGGGGTTATAGTGCAGGCTTGGATTTTGAACGAAAGATTCTGGTGAAGAAAAATTCGGCTAAACTCTTAGAACAATTTATAAGGCATAAAAATTGGAGAGCACAGACCATAGTGATGTCTGGTAATACAGATTGTTACCAACCTGCCGAGCAACAATACAAGATTACCCGAGAATGCCTGAAGTTATTTTGGAAATATCGGCATCCGGTTTCAATCATAACAAAGAATTCTGCTATTCTTAGGGATTTGGATATTTTGAAAAAGCTTTCCGAGCACCGGTTAATTAGCGTAAACATGTCTATAACCTCCCTTTCAGAAGAAACGCGAAGAATGCTTGAACCGCGAACGACAAGCATTAAAAAACGCATTGAAACTGTAAAAACACTAAGTGACAATGATATCCCCGTCAACGTGATGCTGGCTCCAATAATCCCATCAATCAATAGTCATGAAATCCTAAAATTAGCCGAATTCGTCTCAGAAGCGGGAGCCTCAAAACTTTCTCATACCGTAGTTAGGCTAAATGGTGCCATTGGCGAAATTTTCACTGATTGGATAAAAAAAACCATGCCCGACCGAGCCGATAAAGTCTTAAACCAAATTGCAAACTGCCACGGTGGAACACTTAACGATTCACGCTTTGGAACCCGAATTCGGGGCGAAGGTGAAATTGCAAAGCAAATCAATGATTTGGTAAAACTCGCCAATCTCAAATACTTTAAGGGGAGAACCATGCCGAAACTAAATACGGAGATGCATGAAGCATTCAAGGATGGGCAAATGAAGCTTTTTTAAACCTAAGTACAATAATTTAACCTCACTAATATCTTTTTTGATATTAAAGTAAGCTAAGGTTTTTTTAATTTTATGAAAGCTAAAAATATAAACTGTCGTCTCTATGAAAAGCAACACAAACTACAGTATTACCAATTTAGGTAAAGCCAATCTAAACTCCCCAATCCATTTAAGTAAGGTAAAGGGCGATAATATTTTTAATTTTATTGAAGATGATGAGCGAATTTTAGCTGACGTTAAAATGAAAAACCTCAGAAGCCAACTAAAGGGTGATACTGAGCCCAACTCTTATGAGCGTTCTGGCCCTAGGGAAAAGGTGTTTTTTGATGGTAGGCAAACTACCGCGGCTATCGTTACCTGTGGTGGGCTTTGCCCTGGTATCAACAACGTTATTCGTAGTGTGGTCATGGCTTTACATTATTTTTATAAAGTTGAAAAAATTATCGGTATTCCGTACGGTTACGAAGGTCTTAACCCCGATAGCGGTCATGAATTTATAGAATTAACCCCAGATAAGGTAAAGGACATTCATGAGTTTGGAGGTACAATACTCGGGTCTTCCCGTGGCGCACAAGATGTTGGTGTAATGGTAGATACCTTAGTCAAAACAAACATTGACGTGCTTTTTACCATTGGAGGTGATGGTACCTTAAAAGGCGCCAAAGCTATAGGAGATGAAATTCTGAAAAGAGGTTTAAAGATTGCAGTAGCTGGCATCCCAAAAACAATTGATAACGATATTGACATTATTGATAAGTCTTTTGGGTTTGAGACCTCCTTTGACGTCGCCTGCCCAATTGTGCGCGATGCCCATAACGAAGCCGATGGGGCCTTCAATGGGATGGCTATTGTAAAAGTAATGGGACGGGATAGTGGTTTTATTGCAGCCTCTACAGCCCTTTCAATGCCGGTAGTAAATTTTGTGCTTGTACCAGAAATGGATTTTCAATTGGAGGGTAAAAACGGTTTTCTCGAAAACCTAAAAAAACGGCTTGAGCTAAAGAGACACGCGGTTATTGTTGTTGCAGAAGGCGCAGGCCAGCACTTGTTTGAAAATGAAGATTCTAAAGAGATAGATGCCTCGGGGAACGTTCAACATAAAGATATTGGGCTGCTGCTGCAAGAGCGCATAAAAACCCATCTTAACAAGCTTGGCATGAATCACACCATAAAGTACATTGATCCAAGCTATATTATAAGGAGTGCTCCTGCAAATGCTAATGACAGTTTGTACTGCAACCGTTTGGCCTATCATGCCGTTCACGGCGCCATGGCTGGAAAAACAAATTTTGTTATTGGAACTGTGAATAATAGATTTGTGTACTTACCAATTGAGGATGTGACAAAAAAGCGTAAAAAGATTGATTTGGAAGGAGGCTTCTGGTTTGGTGTGCTGCAAAGCACGGGCCAGCCTTTTTTGATGAGATAAGTTGTTGTACAATCTAACTTATTCTATAAAAGCAAAGTTAATCTTAAGAGCAGCTTATATGTAATTTACTAAGCCTCAATCAAATTTTTTTTAATCGTTTAACTTAACTGATTCTTTAATCAATTAGTTGCCATATAATCAATAATTGGACCTGACGGGTTTTGCAATGGCTCTATGGTTTCGTTTGCTTCGGAAATATCAACGCCTCAAAATTTTTCAAAATCGTAGGACTGTTATCTAACATTTAAGGTTTCTTCTATTTCGGAAAACGGAATCGTAAACTCCGTAATCCCTTGGGCGTAAGAAGCAATTTCATAAGTATTGTAAAGTATAATAACACCTTCGTCACTAAAACCAATGGTTTCGGGTAATTGAAAATCTTGGCCAAAAAAGTAATCCTGCATATCTCCTCCCGATGTTACTTTAAAGCCATTTTTTAGAGCGGTTTCCTCTTCTAGATAGTCTTTAGTTAGTTTTGAAAATGATTTTAAATCCTTAATCAAGTCCTGCTTGTTCAACACCTTACCGGTCTGGGCGTCAAAATTAAAGAACCTAATAATGGTATTGCCGTGGGCACCTCCCGTATCTGTGTAAGAATTGATGGCGATACTTATAAGCTCAGGTGAACGGTAGGTCACTTCCCCGTCAACAAAAAATTCCCATTTTCGCGAATTCTCCGGAAAATCGCTTATAAACGAATTATAGTCTAAATTAAATTTCTCTACAGCGTCATTAAAAGATTTGTAAATAGTAGAATCCTTATCCATTAGATTGAGATTAGCAACGTAAGTCTGTAGCGTATTATTTATGTTATCGGCGACTTCAGCCTTGCCTGAAGCCAGCGGCATAGCAATGAAAATTTTAGCATCTTTTTCAGTTTCAATCAAAGTTTCCTCAAAGGATATAGTCACCTCTTCGTCACAACTGTAAATTAAAAACGCTAAACAGGTTACTGCAAAAATGGTCCTCACGATATTGGTTTTAGTTTAAATACAGAATAAAGGTATCACAAGATTTGATACCCACCAATTATACCTTATTTTTGTTGACTTTTCATGATTTCTCAATCTTCAGGTTAGTTTTTTGATACCATAACGACCAAGATAGAACTAAAATAGAGTGTCATTTATAAAACACCAATTATTGACATTTAAGTATCCCATAACTAAAAGGGCGGAAATATGATTTAGGTGTTACATCTAACCGTAAAAACAATAAATAACAACAAATGAAATTTAACACAAAAACAATACACGGCAATCAAAAACCAGATGAAGCTTACGGCTCGGTAATGCCTCCAATTTACCAAACCTCAACTTACGCACAATCTACTCCGGGAGACCATAAGGGCTTTGAATATTCCCGAAGCGGAAACCCTACCCGAACGGCTCTTGAAAACTCATTCGCCAGTATAGAAAATGGGAACTATGGGATGGCTTTTGGCTCGGGCTTGGCTGCGATTGATGCGGTAATCAAACTTTTAGAACCTGGCGATGAGGTGATTTCCACTAACGACTTATACGGTGGGTCTTACCGATTGTTTACCAGTATCTTTAAAAAATTTGGTATAAAGTTTCATTTTATCGGTATGGAAAACGCCAAAAATATAGAGGAATATATTAATAACGATACTAAGCTCATTTGGGTAGAAACACCTACCAACCCCATGATGAACGTTATCGATATTAAGGCAACAGCTGCAATTGCGAAGAAACACAATGTGTTATTGGCGGTTGACAATACATTTTCTACGCCTTATTTACAGCAGCCACTTAATTTAGGTGCAGATATCGTGATGCATTCCGTTACTAAATACATCGGTGGCCACAGCGATTTGGTTATGGGCGCTTTAGTTGTAAAAGATAAGGATTTAGCAGATAGGCTTTATTTTATACAGAATGCAAGTGGTGCAATCTGTGGTCCCCAGGACAGTTTTTTAGCGCTACGCGGAATAAAAACGTTACACGTAAGGATGCAACGCCACTCTGAAAACGGACGCGCGGTGGCAGAGTACCTTAAAAAGCACCCAGCCGTCCAAAATGTATATTGGCCTGGTTTTGAGGACCATCCAAATCACGACATTGCCAAATCCCAAATGAAGGATTTTGGAGGCATGGTCTCCTTTACAACCAAGGACGATGATTACGACAAGGCTGTTAACATCCTAGAGAATCTAAATGTGTTCACCTTAGCCGAATCCCTGGGTGGCGTTGAATCATTAGCGGGGCATCCTGCCAGTATGACTCACGCTAGCATCCCAAAAGAAGAGCGTGAAAAAACCGGTGTGGTTGACTCGCTCATTAGATTGAGTGTAGGTATAGAGGATAAGGATGATTTAATTGCTGACTTAAAGCAGGCAATTGGATAGGCTGATACAACTATTTAATTAAAAAAAACCCCGCAACATTTTAAATGCAGCGGGTTTTTTATGCTCCGAATTTTTATAAAGGGTATCTACCTGAACTGAACTTTAGTCCCACCAAGGAGTTTTCCTTCGTGAAAAACGGAGAGAATATATGTACCTCGGGATAGAGGCTGGTCGCTATTGTCAGCTTCTACGTCAATGCATATGGCAGATTCCTTTAGGTTGTATTGAACAGAAATTTTCTTACTGTATATCAATTTGTCTTTGCCAAACTTTACTTCGCCCTGGTCCGCAATAACATTATTATTTGGATTCAAAATCTGAATATATAAATCTTTTTTACCAGATTTTGCGAGGGTATTTTCAGCAATGGTAAAACAAAGCTCAATACTATTAACGTGCTTTGCTTTATTAGTGAAGCTTTTGAGCCCGAAATTTTTTTGATAGCCTTTAGCAGTAAAGGAATTAGCGGTAATTTTGGCGGCATTAGCTAAATTGTAACTTAATTTAGCATTTTGACGTTTAAGTAACTCAACCTCATATTTTTTTGTTTCTAGCTCACTTAGGGTTGTTTTATTCTTAATCTCTAAATCTTGATTCCTGTTATCTAAGGAGTCAATGGTACGAAATAAGATTTTATTCCTAACTTTCAAGTTAGCAACTTGTTGTTTGTACTTAGTAAGTAGCGAGGTATTAGTTTGAAGGGTTTTTAGGGAGTTTAAGGCCATTTTAGCTTGGGCCTTTGAGGCTTTAAGTTGTGTAGTAATTAAAGCATTGGCAAAGGACATGTCATCGTACTGATTAATCATTTCCACCAATTCATTTTCTATGAGGTGCTTTTCTTGTTCTAAAAATTCTTGGTGTGCATCAATGGCTTGGTAATTAACAAACCCAAAAATTGACAATGCCACAACAACAATCGTTAAAGAACCAATAATTAATCTGTAGTTAAAAAGTTGAGGGTTAACTATCATGATAACTTTTGATGTACTAAGGATTCTGTGAAATTATCTAATATGATTGGTATAATTTATTTTATTCGTTGAAATGTTAAAAAACTTGATAAATCTGTTTTTCCCTGAGGCCTGTTATGGATGTAAGGCTTTATTATCCGATAACGAGCAGTACATCTGTACTAACTGTAGGCATGATTTACCCCTCACTAATTTTCATAATGATACAGAAAACGCCGTACATAAAATACTTTATGGCAGGGTAAAATTAGAAAACGCAACGGCACTTTTGCATTTCACAAAAAAGGGGATTGTGCAACAATTGATGCATAATCTAAAATACCGGGGACATGAGCGAATCGGTTTATTTCTGGGTGAATGGTTAGGAGAGCAACTTAGCTGTTTGAAAGCTTATCAAGATATCGATATTGTTGTTCCCGTACCCTTGCATAAATCCAAATTAAGAAAGCGAGGTTATAACCAAGTCGATAAATTTGGCAAAGCTATAGCCTCTGCACTAGATGCCGCATACAACACTACAGTACTCATTAAGACTAAAAAGACCAAGACCCAAGTATTTAAGGACCGTTTAAAGCGCAGTAGCGAGATAGACTCAAAATTCACGGTTTATGATGCTGAAATAATAAATGGGAAACACGTATTACTCGTTGACGATATCATAACCACTGGGGCAACTGTAGAAGCATGTTCAAATGCCTTAAATCAATCTGCCGAAATAAAATTAAGCCTAGTCCTTATCTCAATGACAGATTAGCCTGTCCTGTCAAATCTGCGTTAATTTTCAATTGGTTTATTTAGATTATCGTTTATTTGCTAATAAATTGTGGAGGTTCCATTTATGCGTCGCATTATTATTCAACTTTTTGTTTTGGTGCTCATTGGGTCGGTTGCTATTAACTGCGCAACCAGAGGTAACGTAGAGGGCGGGCCAAAAGATTTGAATGCCCCTCAAATTACAAGGGAAATACCAGAAAATTACACTACCAACTTTGATTCAAAGGAAATCAGGATTTACTTTAATGAGTACATCAAGGTAAAGGACTTACGCAAGCAGCTTATCATTTCCCCACCAATGGACACCGAGGCCACGGTAACACCATTAGGTACAGCTAGTAAATACATCCAGATAGTTATAAACGATACCCTGGATAACAATACCACTTATGCTTTTAATTTTGGGCAGAGTATCGTGGATAATAACGAGGAGAACCCATATGATTATTACCGCTACGTATTTTCAACCGGGGATTATATTGATTCTTTGAGGGTTACAGGGCGAATCTTGGACGCTGAGAACCGAGAACCAGATAATTTTGTATCCGTAATGCTGTACGAGGTAGATTCCACCTACACCGACTCTACATTATATTACGAAAAGCCTAAATACATTACCAACACACTAGATAGTTTGACGGTTTTTAGCATTGATAATATAAAAGCCGGCAGTTATAAATTGGTCGCGTTAAAAGAGGAAAATCCAAATTTTATGTACGACCCCAAAACTGATAAAATAGGCTTCCACGAAGGTTTTATTACCGTGCCCACAGATTCTTTTTATGTGATAACTATGTTTAAGGAGGTGCTTGACTTTAAAGCGACAAGAACCAAGCAAGTTGCAGGTCAGAAAATTGCCTTTGGGTATGAGGGCGATTACGAAGGTACCGAGATTGACGCTCTGGGCGACTCCTTACAAAATTTAGAAACCAGAATTATTAAAGACCAAAAAGCCGATACGCTTTATTATTGGTACAAACCTAAGGTTGAACAGGATTCGGCATTGTTCGTTATAAAAAACAAAACCTACAGCGATACCCTTATCCATAAATTTAGGGACTTAGAAAAAGATTCATTAACGATAAAGGCCGTTACTGGAGGGACGCTTAATTTCAAAGAAGATTTTATACTTACCGGTACTGTTCCTTTTGAAAATTTTGACGAATCACGAATAACAATATTAAATAAGGACTCATTGGAAGTTGATTTTACGACAACATATTCTGAAATTGAAAATCATTTTAATATTTCATTTGAAAAGGAAGAATCCCAAAAATACGCCATAAGCATTCTACCAAATGCAATTGAGGATTTCTTCGGAAATGTTAATGATACAATTAACCTAAGCGTAAGGACAAAACCTCTGGCAGATTATTCTAACATGAGAGTCACTTTGATAAATGCAGATTACCCAATGATTTTACAATTGGTTTCAGATAATGGGGAAGTTAAATATGAAAAATACACTACCGAACCGAAACTGATAGATTTTCAAAACCTAGCACCCGGCAGCTACTACCTAAGGGCAATTTTTGATGCAAATGAAAACAAAAAATGGGATACAGGCGATTTTTTAAATCAAACACAGCCCGAGAGAATCAGTTATTATCCAGAACCTATTGATGCTAGGGCAGGTTGGGACCAGGTCATAACATTCACTTTAAAATAAATTCATCTCTATCCTTTAAGAACCCAAGTTTATTTCTATAAGTTTCAATAGCTGCTTTTTCTAGCGTTACCATTTCAACTGCTGGGGTTTCTTTAGGGATACGGTCCAGTCGCTCTCCCAAAACATTGTAAGCTCTAGAGTGTCCAGAATAGTCGTGCCCATTGCCATCTTTTCCAATCCGGTTTACTCCAATACAGTAGCTCATGTTTTCAATAGCCCGGGCTTTTAGAAGAGCATCCCATGCCGAAATACGTTTACTCGGCCAGTTGGCAACGTAGAGCAATACATCATAATCCATAGTGTTTCTTGCCCAAACTGGGAAACGTAAATCGTAACAAATTAGTGGTAAAATTTTCCAGCCTCGAAATTCAATTAGGTTTCGTGTTTTCCCGGCTGTATACACCTTATGTTCCCCGGCTAAGGTAAAGGTGTGTTTTTTATCGTAATGTTCAATTTGACCATTAGGAAATACGAATAGCAAACGATTAAAGAAATTCTTAGCTTCCTTAATAACAATACTTCCCGTAATGGATGCGTTTTTCTTTTTAGCCAAGGCCCTCATCCACTCAACCGTTTCACTGCCCATGGTTTCAGCCACTGCTTCGGCATTCATGGTAAAGCCTGATGTAAACATTTCGGGCAGTAGGATTAAATCTACAGCTTCTGAAATGGCCAAAATGTTCTGCTCAAACTGGTTTCGATTTTTTTCTGGGTCTTCCCAAAATAATTCGGTCTGGATTAGGGCAACTCTCAAAGTATTAGGCATTTTAACTTAATTACTTTCTATTCTTTATTCAATTCATCCATGTTCTTTTTGGCTTTAGCAACCTCTTTCTCTAAGTCTTCAAAGCGACGCTGCCATTTTTCCTCGTCATTAGGGGAAAGTTTCCCTTTTTTCCTCAGCTTTTCGTATTTACGTATTTTTTCGGCGACTTCATCCTTGGCATCGAGATAATCCTTTCTGGCACGCTCTCTTTTTTCCAATTGATTTTTGAACGCCTCCTCTTTTTTGGCAAGAGCTAAACGTTTTTCCTCAGCTTCTTTTCTCGCCTTCTCTAACTTTTCCTGTTTTTTGTCTAGCTCATCCTGTTGGTCGGTAAGCTGCTCTTGGAGTTTCTCGGCCTCTTTTTTGGCTTTTTCACGCTGTTTTACCAAATCACGAATTTCATTCCATTCAGCATCGGTAAGCGATTCGGTAACTTCCTCGCCATTATTCATCACCTTGTTTCCCTTAACCTCATAGACGTAGCCATTTGCGGTAATCACTTTTTGGGAGCCTCCACAGTTTAACAACATTAGACTTATCGATATGGTCAAAGTGATGTTTATATATTTAAGTGTCATAGTTATTTGTTTTTCTTGGGTAATAATGTACTAATTTGAATTGCGATGTGTATTGACTTTAACTTTTAATGCCTAATAGCACTATAGTTTTTAATGAAATTGCCCGGTTTCAATGTAAACCATGATATCATTGATACAGGTTTTTAAGTTCTTTTTAATCTCAGATTCCCAAAATCGAAACACTGTAAAGCCCAAGTCCTCGAGTTGTGCATTGACCTCTCGGTCTCGCTGCATGTTTCGCTCTATCTTAGGTATCCAGAATTCGCGATTGCTCTTTAGTCTAGGTTTGCGCTCATCCCAATTATAGCCATGCCAAAATTCGCCATCAATAAAAACCGCAAGCTTGTATTTTTTAATTGAGACATCAGGTCGGCCGGGAAGGGATTTACTGTCCACCCTATAGCGAATGCCTTTTGCCCAAAGTGCGCGCCTAAATTGCATTTCGGGTTTGGTGTTTTTTCCCCGAATTCTGCTCATGATTTTCGAGCGTTTTTTCGTGGTATAAAACCCAGATTCTTCATTGAACCTTGGAACTTTTATTTTTTCTTGGGAAAGATACACGATTTAAAATAAGATTTACTTTTTGTAAATGTAACTCACACGAATGGAATGATATTGTGATTGCATTCTAAAATGTAAAAATCCCAAACATAAATGCTTGGGATTCTTAAAATCTAATCTTTGATTTCTTAATTTTTAATATCTATAATATTCTGGCTTAAACGGTCCTTCAACTTCTACACCAATATAATCGGCTTGCTCCTTTCGAAGTTCGGTTAATTCTACCCCGATTTTCTCAAGGTGTAATTTTGCTACTTTCTCATCTAAATGCTTAGGCAACATGTAAACTTTGTTTTCGTAAGCGTCTTTGTTGGTCCAAAGCTCAATCTGTGCCAAGACTTGATTTGTAAATGAGTTACTCATTACAAAACTCGGGTGACCCGTAGCACAACCTAAGTTTACCAAACGTCCCTCGGCAAGAATGATGATATCGTTACCGTTTACCGTATATTTATCAACTTGAGGTTTGATTTCTACGTGGGTAGAACCGTGGTTTTTCTTTAACCAAGCCATATCAATTTCGTTATCAAAATGCCCGATATTACAAACAATGGTTTTGTCTTTCATACCTTCGAAATGACGACCTTGAACAATATCCTTATTACCCGTTGTAGTAATAACAATATCAGCTTTATCTAAAACTGTTTCCAATTTCTTAACTTCAAACCCGTCCATAGCGGCTTGTAAGGCACAAATGGGGTCAATTTCAGTAATGGTAACGATACTTCCAGCACCTTTGAAAGAGGCTGCAGTTCCTTTACCAACATCACCGTATCCACATACTACAACGCGTTTTCCCGCAAGCATGATATCAGTAGCTCTTCTGATTGCGTCAACCGCACTTTCGCGGCATCCATACTTATTATCAAATTTAGACTTTGTTACAGAGTCATTAATATTGATTGCGGGCATGGAAAGCGTGCCGTTTTTCATACGCTCGTACAAACGGTGAACCCCAGTGGTGGTTTCTTCAGAAAGGCCATTAATTGCTTCCATCAATTCTGGATATTCATCAAAAACCATATTTGTTAAATCCCCACCATCATCAAGAATCATATTAAGGGGTTTTCGTTCCTCACCAAAAAATAAGGTTTGCTCAATGCACCAGTTAAATTCTTCCTCGGTCATGCCTTTCCAAGCGTAAACAGGTATTCCTGCAGCAGCAATTGCAGCGGCGGCTTGGTCTTGGGTTGAGAAGATGTTACACGAGCTCCAAGTTACCTCAGCACCTAAGGCCACTAAGGTTTCAATTAAAACCGCAGTTTGGATGGTCATATGCAAACAACCGGCAATACGTGCACCTTTTAGTGGTTGTGCTTCGCCGTATTCCTCGCGAAGACTCATAAGTCCAGGCATTTCGGCTTCAGCTAATTCAATTTCACGTCTTCCCCATTCGGCAAGAGACATATCCTTGACTTTATAAGGTACGTAAGTAGTTGTTTTTGTATCCATAATTATATATTTGTCTAGTGTTTACGATTCGTTTAAAACGATTACAAAGATAATCATTAGCTTTCAGATAATTAAATGCCACTCTATAAAACCCTAAAACCTAACTCCCAAACTACTGTTAAAATCTGGAAGATTGAAGAGTCCTACAATGACTTGTTCTTGCCCTTGGATCTAAAGCCAAATAGTTTAAAACGTGTTTTGGGCATGAAAAGTGAACTGCACCAACGTGGATTTCTAAGTGTGCGTCATTTATTGAGGGAATTTAATTATACAGACCAGGATTTGTTTTATGACGGCAATGGGAAGCCGCATTTAAAGAATGGGAAATACATTTCAATAACCCATTCCTTTACTTTTTCAGGAGTAATCATAAGCGACTTTGAAGTTGGCATTGATATAGAGATGCAAAGGCAAAAAATTGCCATAATTGCAAAGAAATTTGTGGATTATGAGTTTAATTACCTCTCTAAAAATGATGAAGATTACGTGAGAAAGTTAACAGTAATTTGGGGAATAAAGGAGTCTCTCTATAAATTATTTGCAACGCCTGGAATGCGCTTTAGGGAACATTTCTTGGTGATTCCCTTTATGTTAAAGGATGGCGAAACCGTTGCCTGGATTGACTATGAAGACAGAAAGCATCGATTCAACACCCATTTTTTTGAATTTGAAGGCTTTACCTGTGCTTATGCTATTGGGAACGGGAATTGAGGGATGAGAAGTGAGAAATTATAATAAAGCCACTAGAAAATAGAGACATGCGGATAATAGAATCAGGATTTTCAGAACCAAGAACCAAGAACCAAGAACCAAGATAAAAGATGAGAACCAAGGAGATAAAATTAGGTTAGTTAACAACTATTAGAATTTTGAAATATTGCAAAATTTCTCAGAGCAACCCTCTCTGGCGGTTTTTAACCAGGTCTATGCTTCTGTGCGAGTCCTCGCCTGCAGCGGGCAAATCTGTGGGACATGATGTTTTTAAATAAATGAATCAAAAGGCTTCAATATATAATCATATCACTGACTTGGCTTCAAAAGGAAAAAAATCCTTAGCCATCCTAATCGACCCCGATAAAGTGAGCCTGCAAACGATACCTGATTTTATAGATAAGGTCAATAATTCAATTGCCAACCATATTTTTGTTGGTGGAAGTTCTGTAGCTGAGAAGACCACGGAGATATTAGTGAAAAAGATAAAATCGCAAACTAAATTACCAATAGTCATCTTCCCTGGTGATGTTTCACAGATTTCAACCGAGGCCGACGCCTTATTATTTCTTTCCCTTATTTCAGGAGATAATCCAGAATACTTGATTGGTCAACAAATAAGGGCGGTCTCAAAACTTAGAAATTCTAATTTGGAAATTATTCCTACGGGTTATGTTCTGATTGAAAATGGCAAATCAACTTCGGTTGAAATTGTGACTGCCACCAAGCCAATTCCAAGATGTGAGATTCAACGAATTGTTGACACGGCAAAGGCTGCCGAGCTTATGGGGATGAAATTAATTTACCTTGAAACTGGCAGCGGCGCTCTACACCCCGTTCCGTCTGAAATCATTAATGCAGTAAAACAGGATTTAAATATTCCTTTGGTTGTTGGTGGGGGTATTAAAAACAATCAGCAATTGCTGGATGCCTACAATGCCGGCGCAGACTTAGTAGTTATAGGAACGGCATTTGAACAGGATGAAGCGTTTTTTGAGGAGATAAAAACCCGCTTTCCACTCCTATAGATATTTCCCCTTTAAATAAATATGAAGAGTAAGCATTTTTGATAACAACTTATTTTTAGCAGAGAGTTTTCTTTATTCAATGCTATGCTTCTTTTGAAAATCTAAGCAGCATTTCAATTTTTAGTAAATTTGATATAGAGAAACTAAAAACGGACCTTAAAACATCAAAAATAGAACTTGATAAAATTATCTTGAATATCGATAATGATAATTTTATCAAGAACGTTATGGGTTTTATAAATAATGTAAAGTCGGACTTTTGGAATGAGTCGAACAAATACGAACAAACTGAAATCAAAAAAGGAATCGAGCAATTGAATGACGGAAAAAGAATTTCTTACAAAGATGCGCTTAAAAAGATTTCCTGATGGAAGTTTACCTATCAGAACTTACGGAGCACCAACTCAAACGACTAACCCAGTATGTATTGGAAGAATGGAATGACAAGGTTAATAAAGACGTTTTAGCAAAGTTAACTGTAAAAATTGAACAAATATCCATAAACCCAGAAAGCGGCCAAAAATCAACGGAATTTGGTGGAATCTATAAATGTGTGGTAATTAAGCAAAGCACATTTTTTTAACGAGTGAATTTTGTAAAAGAAGAAATCGAAATTATTACGCTTTTCGATACAAGACAAGACCCAGACAAATTAAAACAGCAAATAGATTTAGAACGAAGTACAACAATCACCTTAAAGATTTATAGTCGTCTTTCTGATTTGTAAAGTTATATTGAGTTTATCATATAATAGTTTATCAAGTATAACCACTTTCGGGTGGATTTCCAATGAGAAAAAGGGCTCGCAGATGAAGAGGGGGAGTCTAATTTCTCAGTTCTCATTTCTAAATTCTGAGTGAGAATTAATTTTAGAATAAAAGGACTAAATTTAATTAAAAGATTATCATATACAAGGGAAGTACCATGAACATATCAGTAGAACTTACACTAACACCAATACAGGACAATTACGAACCTGCAATCATCAATTTTATAAAAAAACTTCGGGCTTCAGATTTGAAGGTACTCGAGAATCCATTGAGTACTCAAGTTTACGGCGATTACGATGAGGTGATGAAAACGCTCACTTTAGAAATCAAGGAGGCCTTTGAGCTTATTGAACGTGGGCTGTTGTACATGAAAATCGTTAAGTCGGACAGATTTGATTATGAACCCCATTTTTGAGTTTTTCTTCGGGCAATATCAAGGGTATGCAACGGTAGATATTCTGCTCGAGATTATTGCAGTGATATTCGGTTTTCTTTCGGTATGGTTTTCCAAGCAAAATAAAATCTGGGTGTTCCCAACCGGCATGATCAGTACCATCATTTTCGTTTACCTTTTGCTTAAATGGGAACTCCTTGGTGACATGATGATAAATGCTTACTATTTCATCATGAGCGTATATGGCTGGTATATCTGGACACGAAAAGTTGATAGCTCACACGTCACGCCAATTTCAGAAACCTCAAAAAAAGAATGGAGGGTCGGCGGCATCATTTTCTTATCTACACTTCTATTTGTTTTCTTGGTTTACAAAACGTTTGAAAAATGGAACGCTTGGGTGGCTCATGTCGATACATTTACCACCGCCATATTTTTTGTTGGCATGTGGCTCATGGCCAAGCGTAAGGTTGAAAACTGGCTATTCTGGATTGTAGGTGACCTCATTTCGGCACCACTCTATTTTTACAAGGGATTAACTTTTACCAGTATTCAATATCTTGTCTTTACGATTATTGCTATCTTCGGTTACCTCGCATGGAAACAAAACTTGAACAAACTAAAAACACTACCCCAAACCTTATAAGGGTTGTGCTCTATGGTCCCGAATCGACTTACAAAACAGCTTTGGCTAAAGCACTAGCCAGACACTACAATACTTTTTTTGTCATGGAATTTTCCAGAACTTACGCCGAAGCAAAGGCAAAACTCAATTTAAGGTTAAATAGGGACGATGTTATCAAAATTGCTGAAGGGCAAATAAAGGCTGAAAACGAGCAAGCCGAAAGGGCCAACAAACTATTGATTTGCGATACCGATTTATTGGTGACCTTGGTATATTCCCAGCATTATTACGACGGGTTTTACCCTGAGGATTTGAAGCATTACGCCTATCAAAACCAGTATGATTATTACTTCCTGTCCTACATTGATGTAGCGTGGGAAGCAGATGGTATTAGGGACGAACCATTTAATCGCAAAGATATGTTTGACAAATTTGAAGCCGAATTGGTCAAAGCAAAAAAACCTTACACCATAATTAAGGGTGCTTTTGAGGAAAGACTTCAAACATGCATTGAAAAGATAGATACACTGTTAAAAAAATAAACCATGAATTTTACAGATAAGGACTTAGCACAAATTAAAAAGAAGGGTTTAACGCCTGATAAAGTAGAACAACAAATGGCCATTTTTAAAAATGGCCTGCCTTTTTCAAACCTCGTTGCTGCCGCTACTATTGAAAATGGCATAACAGGACTGGATGATAAGAAAAATCGAACCTATACCTCATTGTTCGAAAATAAAAAAAACGACATTTCAATTATAAAGTTTGTTCCTGCCTCTGGTGCAGCAACCCGAATGTTCAAGTTCCTGTTTGCGTTTTTAGACGACTATGACCCAGATAAGGAAAGCGTAAACGCCTATATCAATAAGCATAAGGATGATAATTTATCAATGTTTTTTGTTGGGGTTGAGAAATTTCCATTTTACGATATAGTGATGGATAAGCTACATGAGCTTTACCCAAATTTTGACGAGCGCCCTACCAATCAACAACGATTACTGTTCGTAAAAACCATGTTACATAAAGACCAACTTGATTATGGTAATTATCCAAAGGGTTTATTGCCTTTCCACGAGTATAAAAATCAGGTCGTTTCCACAGCATTTGAAGAACACCTTTTTGAAACCGCGCTCTACGCACCTGATAATAAACCTACCGAACTACATTTCACGGTTTCTGAAAAGCACAAGGATAAGTTTGACAAAGAGTTTAAAAGAATTGAGGAAAAGGTTGAACATAATACGGGCTCAAAATTTGACATTTCGTTCTCTTACCAAAAACAATCTACAGATACCCTAGCCGTTACGCCAAATGACGAACCTTTTAGACTAAAGGATGGCTCTATATTATTTAGGCCATCGGGTCACGGTGCACTGCTCGAGAATTTAAATGACCTTAAGGCCGACGTTATTTTCATTAAGAACATCGATAATGTAGTCGTTTATAAGTACAAGGATGAAGTTGCTAAGTATAAGAAAATTTTAGCGGGACTACTTTTGGAAGTTCAGGCAAAATCATTCCATTACTTAAGGGATTTGGAATCTGGGGACATTCCAGAAACACATTTAATCCAAATAGCTGATTTTCTAGTTAACGATATGAACGTGAAAATTAGCCCAGAGTTTGAAAAATATTCAAAGAAAAACCGAATTGAATATTTAATTGAAAAATTAAACCGCCCAATTCGCGTTTGTGGCATGGTAAAAAATGAAGGCGAGCCTGGCGGTGGCCCATTTTGGGTGAAGGATGACAACGGAAATATTTCCTTACAAATCGTGGAAAGTGCGCAGATTGATTTAGACAACAAACGCCAGGAGCGAATTTTAAAGGACTCTACCCATTTTAATCCCGTGGATATCGTATGCGGTGTAAAGAATTATAAAAACGAAAAGTTTGACTTAACCAAATACGTTGACGACCAAGCAGCGTTTATAACTAACAAAACAAAAGCGGGCGAAGCCTTAAAAGCCTTGGAATTGCCAGGGCTGTGGAATGGCAGTATGGCAAACTGGAACACCATTTTTGTGGAGGTTCCCCTCATTACGTTCAACCCGGTAAAAACCGTCAATGATTTATTGAAATCCACACATCAACTCAAGTGACACCCATACCAACTATATCATCTTCAAAAACAAGAATTTTACGAATTTTTGCAAAGCCTTTGCCTTGTAATAATGGATTTGTGAAAACGGGAAATTCGTGTCAAAATTAGAAGTTTCATGTCTCATGAGTTAAGTGAATTTTTTAGATTAATTTGAAGCAGACATTTAAATGTTCAATAAACAAAACATAACCAACGAATTAATTTTCAAGGCTATCCGCAGCTCTGGGGCAGGTGGGCAACACGTTAATAAAACATCCTCAAAGGTAGAGTTGGCTTTTGATTTAGATAACTCCCAAGCACTTTTAGAAGAACAGAAAGAAAAATTGAAACAAGAATTGGCCACTAGATTAACCAAGGAAAACATCCTGATTTTACAATGCGGTGAAAGCCGAAGCCAGCATAGAAATAAGGCAATTGTAATTGAACGATTCTTGAATTTGATTTCTGAAAGTTTAACCGAAGCCAAGGAAAGAAAACCCACCAAAATTCCAAGATCGGTAAAACAAAAGCGTTTAAAGGCAAAACAAAGGCACTCGGCTAAAAAGGCTAGTCGCAAGCCGCCAGAGATAGAATAAAATCAAAATTAGCGACTATTTATTTCTAAGTTGAGTTTTCCTTTATACCTTTGCGCCATTCTCAATAAAGGGGTGCTTTTGTAATTTGCAAAGGCTGAGAATATACCCAACGAACCTGGAACAGGTAATGCTGTTTAGGGATATTTAAAATCAATTCACATGTCCTGTTGAGTGTAGTCGAGACATTTAATTAAAAGGATTGAGTAGTAAACAATCAATATAGTTATCAAGAATAAATACCCCTTTTTATTCGATTAAACATACTAATCGCAATGAAAAGCAAACTTTCATGGGATAGAAAATCCCAACCTAAAAAAGTCCTATTACTGCTCTTATTATTATGTGCCAATTTGATATTTGCCCAAGAGCAATTTACTGTTTCTGGGACGGTTACCTTTCAAAATAAGCCACTTCCGGGAGTTAACGTTCTTATCAAGAACACCAAGTCTGGAACCCAAACCGATTTTGAGGGAAACTACAAGCTACAGTTGGAAAAAGGTGAATACACGCTAATTTTTAGCTACGTTTCTGCAGAAAAAGCAGAGAAAACAATTAAGATTGATAGTGATGTTACATTAAATATTAATCTGGACGAATCTCCAGAAACCTTAGATGAAATTCTTGTGAAGGCAGTTCGGGTAGATGCCAGTTCGCCCATTACCCATACCAATGTGGATAAGGAGGAAATCGCAAAACGAAATCTTGGTCAGGATATGCCCATTCTACTCAACTATTTACCCTCTGTGGTAACGACCTCAGATGCTGGGGCAGGTGTTGGTTACACCGGGATTAGGGTACGTGGAATCAATTCACAGAGTACCAATGTAACTATCAATGGTATTCAATATAATGATGCCGAATCCTTGGGGACGTTTTGGGTTAATCTCGGGGATTTTGCCTCGTCGGTAGAGAGCTTACAACTTCAGCGTGGAGTTGGTACTTCAACTAATGGAGCAGCAGCCTTTGGGGCTAGTATCAATATTTTAACTGATAATGTTTCTAAAGAACCCTACGGGCAGATTGCCAATTCATTCGGGAGTTTCAACACTAGAAAGCACACCGTTAAGTTTGGTACGGGTCTTATGGGTATTAATTCTGATAAGGAGAAAGGTGTTGAGATAACGGGAAGATTTTCCAACATTCAAAGCGATGGTTATATAGATCGTGCTTCATCAGACTTAAAAGCCTATTTTTTACAGGGAACCTATAAAGATGACAATACCTTAATCAAGGCCATTACCTTTGGTGGCAGTGAAATAACTTATCAATCTTGGTTCGGTTTTGACCCTGTGACGATCGCGGCCATTGGTGAAAACCCAAATCTTAATGAAAACCGCCAGTTTAATATTGCGGGAATTCAATTTGATGATGAGGGTAACAGGACTGGCTTTTACGATGACCAAGTGGATAACTACCGCCAAGACCACTATCAATTGCATTGGAACCAGCGTTACGGCGCCAATTGGTCAACTAATGTAGGGTTGAATTATACTTACGGTAGAGGTTTTTTTGAGGAATACATCGACGATTTTTATTATTCCAATATTCTGTTTGCCCCAGACTCCAGTTTCGGTTTTCTGAGTCTTGACCCAATTACCGTAAACGGGGAAACCGTAAATAGCATGGATTATGCCAGAAGACGCTGGTTGGACAATGATTTTTACGTCTTAAATGCTTCTGCAAACTATAAAAAAGATAGGTTAAATCTCATTTCTGGAACCTCGCTTAGTCACTACGATGGGGACCATTTTGGGGAAATCATCTGGGCAGAATACGCCAACCAGCTTGAGATAGATGAACGCTACTACCAGGGTAGAGGTATTAAAAATGATGTTTCAGGTTTTGTAAAGGCGAATTATAGATTAAATGACAAGCTGAAACTCTACGGGGATTTACAGCTGCGAAATGTAAATTACCAAACCTCAGGGCAGGAGTCAGCTGGTTTAACCCCATTCAATGTTGATGAAAATTTCTTATTCTTTAATCCGAAAGCTGGTTTGACCTATACTTTGAACAAAAACAACGATTTCTACTTCTCTTATGCTAGGGCAAATCGCGAACCTACTCGGAGTGATTTTGAAAACAATCCCAATGTCGTTCCAGAACAGTTGAATGATTTTGAATTGGGATGGAGACACGATACGGCGCGTTTCAGGTTCTATGTAAATGGTTACTACATGCATTACAACGAGCAGCTGGTCTTAACCGGCCAATTGGATAACGTTGGCGGGCCTATAAGGGCAAATAGCGGAGAAAGCTACCGTTTAGGTCTTGAAGTTGATGCGGCATTAGCTCTAACCGACAAATTTTCCATTCAACCGAATTTTACAATCAGTTCCAATAAGAATCGTGAAACGTTTGCGTCAGTTAATGGTGAACTCGTTGATTTAGGTGCGACTGATATTTCCTTTTCGCCAGAAATTGTCGCAGCTAACGCTTTGGTGTATCAGCCCAGACCCGGTTTTCAATTGTCTTTGCTGAGTAAATACGTTGGGGAGCAATTTATGGGCAATATCGAAAACCCCGCATCGCGATTGGACAGTTATTTTATAAACGATTTCAACATAAATTATGAATTGGCATTCCGAGGAAATAAGGAATCTCGGTCGTTTTTCAGATCCATAGTTTTTTCAGGTTTGGTCAATAATATCTTTAATGTTAAATACATCGCTAACGGCTACTTTGGCACTTTCGATTTTGAGGATGCCAATAGTCCAACTGGATCAACAACGGGGAGCTTTGTGGGTTATTACCCCCAAGCAACGACTAATTTTTTGGTGGGGATGACCTTGAATTTTTAGGCCCTTTTAAAATAAGCCCTTGGGCTACACGATAGATATTTTGTTAAAAAAAACTTTGCCTTAATTTTTAAGAAAAGCTCATGCCGTTAATTGGTAATGATCAAATTATTCCCAGATTCGGTAACTCGATACTCCTGCAAAGTACATGGTAATTGCTCGTTAACCGAAGTGCCAGTTAAAAGCAAGTATTTATTTTCGTCAGGGCATCCACAAGTAACTTCTAACCCGTTGCGCTCCATGAAAGAACAGTCCTCAGGGATATGATTGGGGTCTGCAGCATCGAAAGCGCGATACATCCCCCCAGTGTTGATTACATAGATGCCTAGGTTGCCCTCGCCTTGAATAAGTATTGGGCTATTAGGAATTTGCAATTGGCTAAATTGGGGTAAATTAAGGTTTACCGTAAAATTTACACCAACATCAAAAAGAAAATTACAGTTGTTTAGGGTGTTGTCATCCTCACAACTTGTTAGAAGCAAAAGGCATGATATTAAAAAAAAGCGTTTCATGGGTTGAGTTGTTTTTCGCGCAATTTACAATTATTCAAATATTTTATATCTTTGTTTTATTGAATCTCGTGGGAGCGGGATTTTTTTTATGCTGAAATTGGAAATGCTGCTTAAAGGGCATCTAAAATGTAAATGAAAGGATTATGAGTAAAGTATCATATTATACCCCAGAGGGATTAAAAAAATTAAGGGAAGAGCTTAATCATCTCAAAGACATTGAAAGACCAAGAGCCTCACAGGCAATTGCCGAGGCGCGTGATAAAGGTGATTTAAGTGAAAATGCCGAGTACGATGCCGCCAAGGAGGCTCAGGGCATGTTGGAAATGAAAATATCCAAATTAGAGGAACAGCTTGCTGGTGCCCGGGTTATAGATGAGTCACAAATGGATACCTCTAAAATCTTGGTTTTATCAAAAGTGAAAATTAAAAATCAGACTAATGGTGCAGAAATGAATTATACCTTAGTAGCTGATGGAGAGGCAGACTTGGCTTCAGGAAAGATTTCAGTAAATTCCCCAATTGGTAAAGGTTTGTTGGGTAAGTCTGTGGGCGATGTTGCTGAGGTACAAGTGCCAAACGGTATAATGAAATTTGATATTCTTGAGATTAGTAGATAGGTATCTTCACTATACATGTAAATGAAAAGCCTAGCTTTTTTGATTTTAACATAATTTTATTCTCAACCATCTGATTTTACTGGTAAGAAGAAGTCTTTCGGGTTTTCCAAATTTTATAGTGTTAAAAATCAGCTTTTTTTGTCCTTAGAATTACGGTTTTTCCGTACTATCCAAGAATTACCCTTTCTGCCAAAGCAAAAAAGTTTTCAACAAATTTTTTTTTTTGAAATTATCTTCCTAAACACTTGTTTTTCAGATTCTTTTTTTTTTGATAGTGCAAATCAAAATGTGATGAATTATTAAAAGGAAGATTCAAAACATGCTGTGATGCAATTTGAATTAATTCAAAAAATCAGCGCTGATTCCTTTTTATTCCTATTCCTTTAGTTTTAAGTTTCAGTTATAATAATGATTGTTGTGCTGTAATTCAATTTCCTCGATAGAATTGAGTTGACATATTTATTGATTATCTATATAATATTAAGTTTTTAATTGCACCATTGATTTATTTTTTATCTGTGCTTAACCCCATTTTTAAAATATAAACCTATAAAAACCTAAAAATGAAAATTAATCTTATTATTCCAGCTTGTTTTTTAGCCCTACTAAGCTTTAGCCAAAATGTTGATAACGAGGTAGACGAATACAGAAACACCGGTTTTTTTAACATTACTCGAATCGGTTATAAATTTATTAATGAAGCCAAGCTAGAAACTTTTGATACAGAAAATGGTGTCGTAGTTACTAGTTTACCAACAGATAAGGCATATGCATTAAGTTTGCAAACCATAAACGGTTATTTTATCAACCCCTATATTTCTGCCGGAGTGGGTATTGGTCTTGATGGATATAATAATCCAAATTATAATACGCTGCCCTTGTTTGTTGACGTTAGAGGATATTTTAGCGATAATGCATCAAGTCTTTACGCTGTTTTAAATTACGGTACATTACTCAAAATTGATGGTGGTAAAAATAATGGTTCGATGCTTAATCTGGGTGTTGGCTATAAATTTCCGGTTAATGATAAGCGCCTAATGTTTGTAAGCGACCTATCCTGGAGTTATAAACAAATCAGTAATGACGGTTTATCGATCCAAGAGTCTGAAAGCTGGACGCTAATCAACGGTATTCTGTTAACTTTTGGAATAATATTTTAAGTAATAAGAATGGGGAAAAACTATAAACAAGAGATTTTTTAATTTTAGTGATAATAATTAAAGGTTGTTGAATGTTTGTAATTTTCAAGGATTACCAATAACTTAATAACTGCTCCCATAATTCGGTTTCCGTTTCTTTTTGGATTTTCTTTCATATCCCTTCACAATCTTTTGAATTCAGCGCAAAGTGCTTTTTTACGCCATTGGATATTGCCAATCGTAATTCGGTAAAGTTTCAGAAATGTTTAATGAAATTTTTATACACACTGTATATCGAAAAAAGGCTTGTTCTTATCGGCATTTAGGTGCTCGTCATAATCATCATTTAACGACCAATTATACGCTCTATAATCTTCGGTTATTATCGCGCTTCCCGTGTCAATTTTAACTATAATTGCCCCTTGAAACGTTAGTTGTTCAACGTCAGTATATATTCTTATCTCCCTAACTATAACCATAAAGATTGGCTAGTTCCATAGGCCTATTCCCCGCTTTTGTGGTATGTAACGTACCTGAGGCTTTTTCTTGATAAGTAGGCCTAATCCAATTTTATACCCTAAAAGATAAGCTCCAAATCGGACTGTTATTTCTCATATATTTTTCCAAAAAAATGAAAAGACAACCATTTATCGTATTGCCATTTAACTTTAAAATAATATTTCTTTGTTCAGCAGAAATTTTGCCAAAAGCAATTATATTTTTGATTCTATCATAGCTTAGTTTACTATATTTGATAAGCATTGTAAGACATTTTTATCAATTAATTTTGTCTTGAGTCTAATTAATCATATTTATTAATCAGAAAACAGCCTTTTATGCCTTCCATTTTCTCAAAAATAATCAGTGGTGAAATCCCTTCCTATAGAGTTGCTGAAACCGAAGATTATTTGGCCTTTCTAGATATCAACCCAAACGCAAAAGGCCATACGCTATGCATTCCTAAGAAGGAGGTTGATAAACTATTTGATTTGGATGAAAAAATCTATCACGGCCTTATGGAATTCTCAAGACAGGTGGCTTTGGCCATGCGAAAAGCTATACCCTGCCAACGTATCGGGATGTCTGTAATTGGTTTAGAGGTACCACACTGCCACGTGCACTTAATCCCGCTTCAAACTATGGAGGACGCACGGTTTACGACTAAAACTAAATTAGAAGCGACCGACTTTGAGAAAATAGCTGAGGAAATAGCTTCGTTTCTCTAGTATTAAATTTTAATTACATCCAGAGCCAGTAAAACAGAAAACACCAAAGCTAGTATGAAGATGGCTGCCAAAACCCAAGACAAGGTCTTTATTTTCATTGACGTTGCTTTGGGAGTTGTAGCACGTTGTTGATAGGCAACTACCTGTTCAATTTCCCGGGTCCATCTCCCGGAGTAAATGGGATTATCGCAGGTTAAACAATGTATCTCATTTTTCAAATCCTCAACGATAGACTTTGAAAATGCATTTTCAGTAAACCGTTGTTTAAACGTTAGTCGCAGCCCTTCGTTAGAATAGCATTCTGGGCAGTGATTGCTTAACATTACCTCCTTTAAAGTGAAATATTTAGGGTTCATTGGGAATTTCTGGACAAATTAAAACAGGGTCTAAGATAACTTTTTTAAGGAAATCTGCATTGTGGTGCCCTTTCCAATTTCTGATGCCAGTACTTTGATTTTTCCGTCGTGGTAATCCTCTATTATTCGTTTTGCTAGCGATAACCCCAATCCCCAACCCCGTTTCTTGCTCGTATAGCCAGGCTGGAATATGGTGCCAAAATACGATTTTGGAATTCCCTTGCCGCTATCCTCGACTAAAATCCTCACGCTTTTCTGTTCTTCTATCATTGAAAGTTTGAGACAACCTTTTCCTCTCATGGCATCGATGGCATTTTTTACCAGGTTCTCAATCGTCCAACCGTACAATTGGGAATTGAGGTTTACCCTAATTTCTTTTTCTGGTATATCAATCTCAAAATCTATTAATTTAGAGGAGCGTGATTTTAAATATTCGTAAGACTCTATGGTTTCCTGTACAATGTTAGTTTCCTTTAAAGTTGGGACCGAACCAATTTTACTGAACCTGTCGGTAATGGTTTTTAAGCGATTAATGTCTTTTTCGATTTCCACAATATAATCTGGATTAACATTTTCGCTACGTAAGATTTCTGTCCAACCAACTAAAGATGAGAGTGGTGTACCAATTTGATGAGCGGTTTCTTTTGCCATACCCGTCCAAAGTTTATTTTGTTCGGCTATTTTTGAACTTTTATAGAAAAAGAAGGCGACAGCCCCAAACAGGAATATGATAACCAGTAAAGCCAGTGGGTAATATTTTAATTTGTTTAATAAAGGGGAATTTCCGTAGTAAACGGTTGAGAGCACTTCTCCCTCATATTCAATTAATATAGGTTTGTTTTCTCCTTTAAACTTAGTGATCAGGTTTTTTAAATATACTGAGTCCTTAGCTTTTTCTTCATCAATATTGTTTGAGCTCATATTTCCATCACGACCTACAAGAATCATCGGTGTGGTCTTATTGCTCGAGGCGATTTCGAGAGCCAAACCAATGTCGGCATCAAGATTGTTTAATTTTCTCAATTCTTTTTGGGCAGAAGACCAATTTTGCATTTTGGTGCGTTCTTCAGACTTAAAGTTTTGGAAAAACGTATAGGTATTCCACAATATGGATGATATGATAACGAAGGATGCTATGATGATTATCCATCTTAAAATGTTTCTCTGTATTCTTATGGCCATGCGGTCAACGCTTTTGAAACGGTTTTAAATATAAAGCAATTATGTTGATAATATTGTGCAGGCTCGTTTGTAATTCACTTTTATAAGCCTTTCAATATCGCTACATTTGTAACTGCTGAATTATTAAGCAAACAACGAATTAATATATTATAACTTACATGGTTTCCTTTGACCCAAAAACGATTTCCGTAGGTAAATTGCATTCTTATTTATTAACTGCCATTGCACCTAGACCAATCGCTTTTGCCAGTACTGTTGACGTGGGTGGTACCCCAAACCTTTCGCCGTTTAGTTATTTCAATGTATTTAGTTCTAACCCACCGATTTTGGTGTTTTCCCCAGCTCGTCGGGTTCGGGACAATACGACCAAGCATACGTTGGAAAACTCCCAAGCAACTAAAGAGGTGGTTGTTAATGTCGTTAATTACGATATCGTTCAACAAATGTCCTTAAGCAGTACCGAATACGGTGACGGTGTAAATGAATTTGAAAAAGCAGGTTTGACCATGTTGAAATCCGATTTGGTAAAACCGTTTCGAGTTGCTGAGTCTCCAGTGCAATTTGAGTGTAAAATAAATGACATTGTTGCGCTTGGAAATGAAGGAGGTGCAGGTAATTTAATTATCTGTGAGGTTTTAAAGTTCCATATCTCTGAAGAGGTTCTGGATGATGACGAAAACATAGTACAGGAAAAACTGGACTTAGTGGCCCGAGCCGGCGGTAATTATTACAGCCGTGCAAAAAAAGGATTTTTTGAAATACCCAAACCACTATCCACTTTAGGGATTGGAGTCGATGCCATGCCAAAACAGGTTAAAAACAGTATGGTGTTGACGGGGAATAATTTGGGAATGTTGGGTAATGTTGAGTCCCTGCCAAACCAAGAGGAGATTAATGAATTTATAAATAATGTAAGCGAGCGCTACCCAAATATAAAGGACAAATCGCATCACGAAAAACATAAGATCGCCAGAAACTATTTAAGTTACGGCGATGTTGACAGTGCTTGGAAGTTGTTGCTGTCATAATTAAAAATAACCGAGAATTAATTTTATAAGTTATACAAAATGGAAGTACAAGGAAAAATAAAAATGATAGGAGAAACCAAGACTTTTGGTAATAATGGGTTTAGAAAAAGAGAGGTCGTAGTTACTACCGAAGAGCAGTACCCACAGCATATCATGATAGAATTTGTTCAAGATAAAACCGAACTTTTAAATAGCTATCAAGTTGGGCAGCAGGTAAAGGTCAATATCAATTTAAGAGGCCGTGAGTGGGTTAACCCACAGGGAGAGACTAAGTACTTTAACTCTGTTCAAGGCTGGAGAATTGAAAACCTTCAACCCCAGTCCCAGGGTGATAATATGCCGCCAGTGGCTCCAACTGAGGCGTTTTCTCCCGCAACCGATTTAAATGAGGAGGAGCACGATGATTTGCCTTTTTAAAAATATAACTCGAGCTAAACCGATTTAAATTTAAATGTTTTAGCTAACCTATACAGCCAAGCTGGTGCAAAACTAGCTTGGCCTTTTTAATTTAAATTAACCATATACTCATCAACAACCTCTAGCTCGGTTCTAAACGATAGCATTTTATCGGCAAACTTTTTCAAACCTTCGCTTCTTAAGGTTTCAGCATCATCTTTATAATACGCATCAAGTGCCTCTCTTGATGGTGCTCTGTATTGAACGGAATAGGTTCTACCGCCGGTTTCCTCTTGAACTAAAACTTCCGATAAGGTGGCCTTTACGAATTTTCCGGTGCTTAACACCTGTGGAATGTGTTGGGTTTTCATCCAGCTTAGCCATTCGTCGTGAATGCTTGGGTCTATGTTTAAGGTAACGTTGTATATTATTTGCATAAAAAAACTAGCTAAAAATTTATTTTGAATTATTCGACGATATTCGATGTTCCTAAGCTAGGTTTTAAGAATGAAGAGCCGAAAATTTTAATTTATCGCATCCCCGCGTAACCTTCTAAAGCGTTTTCTGGCCTCTATAAAGTAGATGCTATCCTGGTGATTAAAAATAATATTTTCGTAAAGGGATTTCGCTTTTTCAGGTTGGGCGAGCTGGTTTACTAAGAGTTCGGCGAGATGGAAATGCGCATCGTCTGCTAATATTTCATCCCGGTAATTTGCAATAATGTATTTGTAGTTTGAAGCCGCTTTTTCAAATTTCCCTGTTTTTTCAAAAAGCTGCGCTTGCATAAATAAGGCCTGATCTTCAATAGTTTCTCCTTTATGCTCAGTGAGGATTTTGTTTAAAAGCGAAATGGCCTCTTTATTTTTGTTCTGAAAAGATAAAAGGTCTGCCTTGGCGTATAATTTTAATGCAGTCTTAAGGGAATCTTCATCCTTATTATCAGAAATCAGCAATTTCAAATCGAGAGCATCGTTGGCAATTAACTGGGAGGTGGAGGACTTGAGAATTTTTAACTGAGATTCCGCCCAATCAAAGTCCCCTTTGTAATAACTTGTTTTCGCTACCTTAAAGCGTGCCTCCTGCGAAATAGTACTATTCTTCAAATTCATCTGAATTTGGGAGTAATAAATCAAGGCTTCATTAAAACGTTCTTGATATACCAAAATATCTGCCAATTTCAATTTAACAGTGGCCTCCTGAAATTTTGATAGTGGAAGTTTAAGACTGTTCTTTAAAAACTCACTGGCTTCTTCGGGTTTGTTATCGTAAAATGCCAGAAAGTTCGCGTAGGAAATTTGAAGGGATAGGCTGGGCTCATAAGTTCCGTATTCCTCAAAAAGGGATGTGTAGGTTTGACGTATATCCTCATAGTTTGATTTATCTGCGCTTTCAATTCGCATGCCCAAAAGATATTGATGCGCTTTTAAGAGGGTCTCGATATCTTGGGAATTTTCTAAAACAAAATTAAATATATCTTCGGCAGTTTCATAATTTTTAGCCTTATTGCTAGCTAGGGCTAAATCCATAATTCGGTTTAGGCTCTCTCGTTTTCTGCGGTATAAAGCCTTTTCTTGGGTAAAGGCCTTATTGTAATCTTTCTGCTGAACAAATAACCAACTCAACAGATCGTACCAATACTCATCTGGATTTGCCTGAAGTTTTTTTAGAAGTAATTTTCTCAGTATCTGGTTGTTGTCACTATCACTGCTTTCTGAAATAAAGTCACTGAAAGCGCGCTTAACGTTGTTTAGAAAACTGGGCCTGGTCTCAACGTAATCAATGTAACTGGAGAAGAGCATTTCTACATTTCCCTGCTCACCGTAGATTCTTGCCATCTGCCTGCTAAAATCGTAATCTGGCTTGAGTGCCATGCCTTTTTTATAAACTGATAAGGCCTCGTCCAATAGTGAATATTCTTCAAATTTTAAGGCGATACCGTAAGCATAACTGGGATTTTCGCTCACCCTGGAAATAGCCCGAGTGTAATAATCCTGAGCCAGGGCAGTACTGTCCTGAAGTTGGTAATTATAGCCTAGTTCCACCAAAGCAGGCGGGTAGTTTGTTCTAGAGAATCGCAGCCTTAAAAGACTGTCAGATTCACTATATCGCTCCAATTGTTGCAGGGACTCTATGATTTTATTGAAGTACTTCGACTCATTTTTACGCTTGTAGAGCGCTTGGTAAGTTAAAAGTGCTTTTTCAAATTCCCCTTTTTTAAAATAGTCCTCAGCGAGCATTTCACTTTGTGAAAACCCAAGAGATACGGCAAGTAAAAAAAATATGGATAAAAAAGTTCTCATTGTTCTTAATCCGTAAATATAATAAAGCCAGTACCTACTAATTGTAAATGTTATGATAAAAAAATGCCCAATCTTTCGAATGGGCATTGCCAACAAAATAAAGTGCTATTAATCGATTTATAAACTGATTATTTATTCTGCGGAATATTTAAGGTCGAATAGTTCAAATAAATCCTAAAAAAAGACTTTGCTTGCCATAGCAATGAGAGTAGCAAGTAGAACGAGGCGTTTAATGTTTTTCATAATAAGTAGGTATTTTTAGAACACTACTAAGTTCTGAAATGCAGCGCTGTTTTCAAAGAAATAGAGATAGAAATCGTTGAACGACGTAAAATTTTAGCATTTCATCGATAAGTAAATGTAAAAATCCTACAAATATAACAGTTTTAAATGCTAGAAAAGCCAGTGTAAGGAATCAATACCTCTGGAATTTCTATCCCATTTTCGGTTTGGTAATTCTCCAGAATTCCCGCCAAAACTCTCGGTAGGGCCAAGGCGCTGCCATTTAGGGTATGGCAAAGTTCGGTTTTATTATTCCTATTACGATAACGTAACCTTAATCTATTGGCCTGAAAGGTTTCAAAATTGGAGACGCTAGAAATTTCCAACCAACGGTCTTGAGCGGTTGAAAATAATTCAAAATCATACGTGAGCGCTGACGTAAATCCTAAATCGCCGCCGCATAATCTTAAAATACGATACGGTAATTTAAGCTCCTTCAATATCATTTTCACATGCTTGACCATATCATCAAGAGCTTCATAAGATTTTGACGGATGTTCAACCCGTAATATTTCAACTTTGTCAAATTGATGTAATCTGTTAAGCCCTCTAACGTGCGCGCCATAACTTCCCGCCTCACGTCGAAAACACGGTGTGTAGCCTGTTACCTTTATGGGTAAGTCGTTTTCGGCTAAGATTTCGTCCCTAAATAAATTAGTTGCTGGTACTTCGGCCGTTGGGATTACATATAAATCATCGTTTTGTATGTGGTACATTTGCCCTTCCTTATCGGGTAATTGCCCTGTACCATAGGCGGAGGCTTCGTTTACAAGGTGCGGCAATTGAAATTCGGTATAACCAGCTTTTGTATTCTTATCCAAAAAATAAGCAATCAAAGCACGTTGTAACCTTGCGCCTTTACCTTTATAAACCGGAAATCCCGCACCGGTTATTTTATTACCGAGCTCAAAATCAATGAGGTCGTATTTTTTGGCCAATTCCCAATGGGGTTGCGCGCCCTTATGTAATGTTGGGATATCGCCCTCACGATATATTTCTTGGTTATCCTCTTCGTTAGTGCCTGCAGGTACCATGGCATGGGGAACATTGGGGATTTGATAAAGTACTTCAAATAGTTGTCCTGTTGCCGTTTGTAATGTTTCGTTGAGCAGCTTAGCGTCTTCCTTTAATTGTAACGTCTTTTCCTTTAGTTTGGCAGCTTCGGCCGCTTTTCCGGATTTATATAAATTACCGATTTCCTTTGAGATGCTATTGGACTCTGCTAACGTACTGTCTAGTTTGGTTTGCGTTGCCTTACGCTTTTCGTCTAGATGGATTGCATCTTCCACTAAAGCCCTAGCGTCAAAATTACGTTTGGCCAAGCTTTTAATGATTTTTTCTTTTTCGGCTTCTATATGTGCGACTTGTAACATTGTTTCCTTTTTAATTGTCGAATTAAAATTTTAGCTAAGCAAACAGCAAAAATACTTTTTTCAGGTTAAGAATGGGCGAAATTTTGTGGCAATCAAAGAAGAATGAACCTGCTAAGCCTTATTTTTTTCCATTAAGATTTGAAGCTAAAATCCATTGATGGTGTTTAAATGGATACCACTCTACCGATGCCAAATCGACTTTTGGGTCTATGAGACGTTGGCTCTTTCGCCCATTCACGCTTACATAAGCGCGAACGTAAACTTCTACATCCATTCCTTTTTCGGCATAAATTCTTTTTAACCTTTGGGCAAATTGCCACATAAAATCAGGTTTTGTACTGGCTGAGCGGGATTGCTTTTTACTAAGGTAATCAGTCAATTTAATAGGAAACATTTTCCCAGTGGCCTTGTCAACCACGCGATAGCTCGTACTGCCGCTTCTGGAGCGTAGCATCATACGCCAAGATAGCCTGTGACCTTCTTCGGTCCATAAAACGTTATCCTCTATGAAGTGATGGCGTATTGGTAGTAAGGTTTGGATAACAAAGTAAGTTATGAATACCGCAGTAAAGGCTGCGGCATATTTGGGGGTTTTAATTTCCTCTTCAGAATAAAAGGGTTTTTGCTTAAGAAATAGTTTGTGTATCAATTTTGGCTCAAAGAAGAACAAGGCAAATGCCAGGGATAAATATGGAAATATCCCAACTTGGAAAATGAACGAGTTAAATAGGTGAAAAAAGATTCCCGCAAAAAAGGCAAATTTTCGGGTTGGCTTCCAGAGCAAGGCTGGGATTACGAGTCCATCAAACAGGATACCGCCGTAAGCAATTAGGGCATGTATCCACTTTTGTTGAAGTATATCACCAACCAACCAGTAATCCCTTTTGCTCTTCATCAACAATTCCGGTACCGATAAATCCAACCAATCCGGATATATTTTGGCCTTTGCCGCATAGGTGTAAACAATTAGCATTTGGATGATGAAGATCCAACGGCACCAATTTGGCATTGATATGGACTTTATACTGGGATTAATTTTCGCATCAAGTGAAAGGTACCTATGGGCTGGGAGCAGTGCCATCATGACATTTAAAATCATCAAAAGGTAATAGTGGTTGTTGTAAGATGATTTTTGCATTAAATAGACACAGGCCCACATTAATGCAAAGCTCCACATGCTTAATTTGTACTTATAGCCTACCATGACCAATAGACCAAAAACACCCATTACGCCGTAATAGGCAAGCATCCAATTACCAGGTAGTGGTTGTAGAAAATCAAAACCAATGAAGTTAAACGTAAAATCAGGTTCAATTAATGTTCTTCGAATCCAGCCCGTAAATATTGCACCAATCGCTTCTAAAAAAATCAATGCGCCAAAAATGACTCTAAAAACAATTAAGGCACTATTATCAATATGCTTAAATAAAAATTTACGCATGCTTTTTCACGAATAGTTTGGCAGCTACTTTATCTTTTTTGAGTTGAGCGGTAAGGGTTTTTAAGGAATCAAATTTATGCTCATCCCTTAGCCTGTGATGAACGTTGATTACGAGTTCTCTGTGGTAGAGATTTTGTTCAAAATTGAAAAAGTTGACTTCAATAGATTGTTGCTCATCATCATTTACGGTAGGGTTTGTACCAATATTCATCATACCGTAAATGGTTTTATGGTCAATTTCAGAAGACACCACGTACACGCCAGATTTTGGGATGAGTTTGTAGTTTGCGCTAATTTGGATATTGGCGGTCGGGAAATCAATTGTTTTTCCCAGTCCCTTACCTTTGATTACAGTGCCGGTTAGAAAATAAGGATAACCAAGGTAGGTGTTTGCAGTTTTTAAATCGCCCTCTAGTAGGGCCTGTCTGATTTTTGTTGAACTTACCGCCACTTCTTCGATATCCTGGGCCGAGATTTCCTCAACTTCAAAATCTAAAATTATCCCAAAGTCCCTCAAATCGTCGATGTTGGCACTTCGGTTCTTGCCGAAATGATGGTCATAACCAATGATAACGTGTTTAGTGTTTAACTCATCAATTAAAACTTGGTTTACATATTCTTGGGCAGATAAATTTGAAAATGCTTTTGTAAATGGTTTTACCTCAAGATGGTCCAGACCAAATTTCTTTAGTACCTTTTTGCGTTCATCAATAGTATGAAGCAATTTAAGATTAAAATCTGGTTGAATAACCATTCTTGGGTGCGGAAAAAAAGTGAGGATTACTGTTTTTAAACCTTTCCTTTTTCCAACTGAAATTAAGCGCTCAATGATTTTTTGGTGACCAATATGCACACCATCAAAGGTACCAATAGTTACCACAGAAGGAAGATCTGATATTGTAGGTAAATTAGCCAAGTTCTTGGACTTTCTGATTTTCTGTAAAAGTAGGTATTATAGACTTTACATTAAAGCATAGATAAAAATTCGTTTTTTATAGAGGCTAAAATAATTGTGTAAGGTTTAAACATGAATGGAAGGTACCAATGCGCAAATTGTTGAGTATGTTTTTTAAATTGACTAGCTTTAGGCTTTATATGATAGATAAGCGCTTAGGCGTTCGTTAGAAAAAAGTATTGACTTTTAAAACTATCAATGGGTAAAATTGGAATTGAATTTTAAAAAAATCATTCAACATGAATAAAAATTGCTTGCTAATTAATTGCTGTCTATTTCTAACATTATTATTTTCATATTCACAGGAAAAACAAAGCTTATGGACCAAAACTACAAAAGAGAGCTTGGCGAACAAGCAAATTGTATTGGATAGAAGCTCAGAGGCGTTCAAAGCAGAATTTTATATCTTGGACCTAAACCAAATGCAACTTATTTTAAAGGACGCCCCTAAGCGCTCTGAAAACGTGGCTTCCAAGGTTATTATCGATATCCCTACTTCAGATGGGTCAATAGAGTCGTTTAGGATGATGCAAACAACAATCATGCATCCCGATTTAGCTCAAAAATACCCAGAAATACAAACGTATGTGGGGCAAGGAATTGAAGATTCCTCACAGTTAATCAATGTGAGCATAACACCTAAAGGGTTTCATGCAATGACATTGAATACAGCTAGGGGCACTCAGTATATAGACCCATATACAGCCACTGATGGTTATATGGTTTATTCTAAAAAGGCATTAATTTATAATGGCTCAAATAAGGAATGTGGTTTTGAGGAACCTGAAAATTTCAAAAAATTGATTGACCAGACTTTTGAAAGAAATGTTAATGATGGCGTTAGAAGAACATATCAATTGGCACTAGGCTGTAGTGTTGAATACACAGAATTTCATGGAGGTACGGTATCTACGGCATTAGCGGCAATGGTTGTATCAATAACTCGCGTTTCTGGTTTATACGATAGGGACTTTTCGGTTGTTTTTGAATTAGTGCCCAACAACGATGATTTAATCTCTACAGACTCAAATGAAATATTTGGTAACACAACCGCTGCTATTAATACTGCAACATCTAAAATAAATGGAATTATAGGTGCGGCTAATTATGATATTGGGCATGTTTACACCACCGGAGCTGGAGGTCTAGCAGGATTTGGAGTTGTTTGTACTTCAAATAAAGGCAGAGGTATTACTGGTATTTCAGCTCCGGTAGGCGACCCCTTTGATGTAGATTTTGTTGCCCACGAGTTTGGCCATCAATTTGGTGCTAGCCATACATTTAACGGTAATACGGGTAATTGTTCTGGAGGTAATCGATCAGCCTCAAGTGCTTATGAACCTGGTAGTGGCACTACCATAATGGCTTATGCAGGAATTTGTGCAGGTCAAAACGTTCAAAACAATAGTGATGATTATTTTCACAGACGTAGTATTTTTCAAATATCAGAATTCATTACCAACGGTTCTGGCAGTACCTGTGCAGATGAAACACCAACTGGTAATTTTGCACCAAATGCAGAGGCAGGAGCATCGTATTTTATACCAATTAACACTCCGTATAAGCTAACTGGTTCTTCTACAGATGCAGATGGCACAGAAACGCACACTTACACTTGGGAACAGTACGATTTGGGTCCCTCTGGAGTACCGAGTAGCTCTACTGTGTTTGGACCTATGGTGAGATCTTTTAAGGGTACTACAACTGCTGAAAGATACGTGCCCGAGCTTTCTGAAGTTTTATCTAATGGGGGTAACTCAACAACTTGGGAAAAACTAGCATCTGTAACTAGGGAACATAACTTTGAGCTCACGGTTCGTGATAACGATAGTAGGGGTGGTCAAACCGATAGCGACAACATAACGGTAACATCGGTTGATACCGCTGGGCCCTTTATAGTGACGTCCCAATCAACGGCTGAAACGTGGACAGAAGGCTCGACACAAACAATAACGTGGAATGTTGCGGGCACAAATTTAGACCCTATCAATTCCTCAAACGTAAATATTTTGCTTTCTACCAATGGTGGTATAACCTTCCCCTTTATTCTTGCCGCTAACGTACCTAACGATGGCTTTCAAACAATAAATGTCCCATCTGGTACAGTAACTAAAAATGCGCGCATTATTGTTGAAGGCTCAGATCATATATTTTATAATGTAAACTCATCGTTTTTCTCAATAGAGGAATCGACCACATTTACACTAAATTTAGATGATACGCAACAATTAGTTTGTGGATCCACTAGTAAGGAAATTGACTTTACTTACAATCCAATTAATGGTTTTAGTGGGGTAACATCCTTTTCAGTAAATGGATTACCTACCGGTACCACTGCAAACTTTAATCCACCTGTTGCATCTTCTAATAGTACACCAGTGACTTTAACAATATCAAATTTGGATACGGCCGATTTGGGAAGCTACAATCTTAGTCTCATCGGTACCGCATTTACCGAAAGCAATCAAGTTGAGCTTGTCTTGAATATTGCAAGTAATGATATAGCTCCTGTAAATCTAATTTCACCCTCAAACAATATGTTAGACTTTCCCCTTACCGGAAGTTTTGAATGGCAGGATACTCCAGAAGCAGAAAATTACTTCGTGGAAATTGCTACCGATTCGGCTTTTAATACTGTCATAGAGTCGGCTAATGTTGAAACGACCATTTACAATCCTTTAAATTTAAGTTCGAACACCGATTATTTTTGGAGGGTTACCGCATCAAACTCTTGTACAAATGCACCGGTTTCAAATGTATTTAACTTTACAACTAAGCTTATTTCATGTGATGTTTTTACCGCAGAAGATACACCAATAGAGATTTCAAGTATAGGTACTCCAACAGAAACCTCTATAATTAATGTAGCTGCTAATGATGCACCAATTTCAGATATAAATGTTAAAATAAATATTATCCATACTTGGGTAAGCGATTTGAATATAAGTTTAATTAGTCCCAATGGCACAACCGTAGAGCTATCAAATGCTAACGGTGATGATGCTGATAATTA
>Ga0207419_1000239_pt1 | contig 45905 bp, 39 predicted proteins | sample ElkSloMetagenome_4_FD_184723 | JGI IMG/M metagenome (GOLD analysis project Ga0207419, IMG submission 184723) | Hot spring microbial communities from Elkhorn Slough, Monterey Bay, USA - MD2A (version 2) | ecosystem: Environmental > Aquatic > Marine > Intertidal zone > Estuary: Microbial mat ...
TGAAACCCTGGCTGAGCGAGGTCATCAGCGAGCCTGCGAAGAAGGCGTTATTCCATGCCCGTTTGTGCGGCGTGGGCGCTTTGGCGCGAAACTCGAATGCGACGCCCCGCAGGATCAGGCCGATCAGCATGATCGCCACAGGCAGGTAGAGGGCCGTGAGGATGGCCCCATGGGCGCTCGGGAAAGCCACCAGAAGCAGACCGACCGCCAGTACCAGCCATGTCTCGTTCGCGTCCCAGAACGGTCCGATCGAGGCGATCATGCTGTCTTTCTCGTCTTCGTCGGCAAAGGGAAACAATACCCCGACCCCGAGGTCGAACCCGTCGAGAATGACGTAGATCAGGATCGAGGCACCCATGAGGGCGGCAAATACAAACGGAAGCCAGATGGCCGGATCACCGAAAAGGTCCATGTCGCGTTACTCCGCCGGAACGGCCTTGGAGGCCGCTTTGATTGCAGGATCGACCCTCGTTCCGATGGGTTCGCCCCGGGCGGCCTTGCGCGCGAGGTAGAAGATCACGAAGATGTAGGCCCCCAGCAGCGCGGCGTAGATGGCCAGATAGGCGATCAGGGTCGAGGCGACCATGGGCGCAGGGACATCCGCGACCGCCTCGTAGGTGGTCATCACGCCCTGGACAAGCCACGGCTGCCGGCCGATCTCGGTGGTGTACCAGCCTGCAAGGGTGGCGACCCAGCCCGAAAAGCTCATGCCGACCAGTCCGTAGAGCACCGGCCTCGGCAGGCCTTCGACGCCACGCCTTTTGCGGATGATCATCGCACTGGCACCCCAACTGACGAGCAGCATCAGAAGACCTGTGCCGACCATCACGCGGAACGACCAGAAAACGGGGTTCACGGGCGGGTGCAGCACGGTGCCGTCCTCTGCGACAAAATCGTTGAGTCCCTGTACCTCGCCGTTCCAGTCGTGGGTCAGGATGAACGAGGCAAGATTGGGAATGCCGATCTCGAAATCGTTCGCGCGCGCCTCTTCGTCGGGCAGCGCAAACAGGATCAGCGGGACGCCCGTGTCGGTTTCCCAGTTACCTTCCATGGCAGCGACCTTGGCAGGCTGATATTCCTTGGTGTTCAGGCCGTGCAGGTCACCGAGATAGATCTGCACGGGAATCAACAGGGCGGCACCGAAAACGGCCGTCTTGAGCGCGACGCGCACGCCTTCCGTCCGGCCGCCGATCAACCAGCGGAACGCGCTGACGCCCGCGATCAGGAAACTGACGGTCAGAAAGCTTGCCAGCACCATGTGTGCAAAGCGGTAGGGCATCGAGGGATTGAAGATGATGGCCGACCAGTCGGTCGCATGTGCCACGCCGTCGATCATCTCGAACCCTTGTGGCGTGTGCATCCACGAGTTGAGCACGATGATCCAGAAGGCGGACATCATGGTACCGAAGGCGACGAGGAAGGTCGCCATCGTATGCAGCCAGTTGGGTACGCGGCTGAAACCGAAAAGCATGATCCCGAGGAAGACAGCCTCGAGGAAGAAGGCGGTCATGATCTCGTAGGCGAGAAGCGGACCGGCGATATTGCCGACCTTTTCCATGAAGCCGGGCCAGTTGGTGCCGAACTGGAAGGACATCGTGATGCCCGAGACCACGCCCATGGCGAACGAAAGGGCGAAGATCTTCACCCAGAAGCGATAGGCCTCCATCCAGCGCATTTCGCCGGTCGCGTTGTAGCGCAGCTTGAAGAACAGCAGGACCCAACCCAATGCAATCGTGATGGTCGGGAAGAGGATGTGAAAAGAGATATTCGCGGCGAACTGAATACGCGAGAGAATGAAGGTGTCGATTTCCATCGGTCAGGCTGTCTATACCCATTTTGTTTTGTTAATGTATAGATAGGAACCCCCCTTCCGTTTTCACCCTCCTGCGACAGCAGGGCGCGGTTCGGGAGCTCTTTCATCAAGTATATGAAAACGTACTATTTTTCTGACTTCTGCATGCGACAATTTGGCGTCTGTCATCGCGCCCCTCGTCAACGGGCGAAACGCCAGGTCGTCGTTTGCGCGAAACCGGTCCCGGCCGTCACCTTGATGGACGGAAAATGCGGATTGTCAGGGGCATCCGGCCAGTACTGCGGCTCGATCGCCAGTCCTTCGTAGGGGCCTTTGCCGGGCCGCTGCGCATGACGCGCATCATAGACCTGAACGCCGGGGCTGGTGGTGCCCAGCGTCATCGACACACCGCTCTTCCCCGTCAGGCGCAGCACGTCCTGTAATGGCCGGTTGGTCCGTGCAATGCAAAAGTTGGTGTCCAGCGCCGGGCGCCGGGGGCCAATGGCGCGTGCCGTCGTAAAATCGTACGCGGTTTCAGCGGTCTCGGCAATCTCGCCCGTGGGGCAATCATCCGCATCTGTCGGCAAATAGTGACGGGCGTCGATCCATAGGCGATGTCCGGCAAAATCCGCCGTCCCGTCGAGGTTCCAGAAGCTATGGTTGGCGAAGTTCATCAGGGTCGTGGCATCGGTCGTGCCGGTCAGATCCATCCGCAGGGTCGCCGGTGCCTCGATGCCGAACCGCGCGGTGATCCTGCGATTGCCGGGCAAGCCGCACATGCCATCGGGCAAGTCCAGACTTAGGGTGACGCTGTCCGCGCCGCATTCGTCGACCTGCCAGATCTGCCGGTGGGTGCCCTGATCGCCCGAGTGCAGGTGGATGCGTTCATCCTGATTACGCTCCAGTTCATAAACCATTCCGTCGATGCGCGCCCGGGCGGTGCGGATCCGGTTGGCGATCGGTCCGATCAGCGCCCCGTGGTGGCGCATAGGGCCCAGGTAATCCGCAAGAGTGTCCGACCCCAGTGTCAGACTGTGCGTCACTCCCGCAAGTCGTACTTCCTGAACAACCGCGCCCCACGTCAGCAGAGTGGCAGACAGATCACCGGCACCGATTGTGACCTGATGCACGACCCGACCGTCGTGTGTCGTCCCGAAACGCTTCACGCACGCGGTTCCCAATGGACGCCGGCTGGCGGGATGCGCGTGCCGTTCCACGTCAGTGCATGGGGTGCATAGTTGAAGACGAAACGGTGGGTGGCGGTATCGCGGATCCGCAGCCCGCCCTGCATGTCATGCGTGATCAGCCCCTGATCCGCGGCAGCTTCGGTGATGATGCGGTCGAAAGTCGGATCATCGGGCCAGCCTGCGAGATAACGCAGGTGCGCATCTCCCATGATCGCCGGCTGTCCGGTCTCGGTCGTCGCGAATACCTCGGCATCGCCCTCGAGATGCTCGAACCAATGCAGAAATTGTCCACCGCCCGTGAGGGGAATGCCTGCGTCGGGCGGCATGCTTTCGGTCAGGGCCACTGTCACGTCAATCCCCGGCAGGTCGGGGCCCATCGGTTCGGGTATCCCAAGTTCATCGGTCTTGGTATCGGTGCGCGGCCCCAGAAGCGCGAGGCCGGTGAAGCGCGAGAGAGCTGCGCGCAGCGGATCGCTCAGCCGCATGATGCCGGGGGCGAGGACAAGCTTGTAGGCGCCGAGGTCGCCGGTATCAGCGGGCAGAATGTCGATATTGAGCCCCGCCCGCCGCAGTGCGCCATAGGCCGCGAAGGCAAGGCGGAACATATCGAAATCGGCACCCTGGGGCTGTGCATCCCAGGCCCACGCGCTCTCATAGTCGAAAATCAGGGCCACTTCGGCATCGGCGGTGCCGACCTGCGGCAGTTCGGCGATTTCATCGGCCACCTGACGCGCCTCGGCCAGCGCCGGTGCGGGGGCGCTGTCGGGACGCAACAGGCCTGCGTGCATCTGTTCTTGCGCGAAAGGGGCCTGACGCCACCGGAAATAACAGACCGTTTCCGCACCATGGGCGAAGGCCTCCCATGCCCAGAGCCGCGCCATGCCGGGCAGCGGGGCGGGATTGTAGGGGGCCCAGTTCACCGGCCCCGGCTGCTGTTCCATCACCCAAAGCCGGCCCTTGCCAACGGCACGGTAAAGATCGTGGTGAAAGGCCTGCATGTCGGGGTGCCCCTGACGCAGGAAGGCGCGTTTGAAAGCGGGGGTACTTTCCAGCCGGTCGGACAGAAAGCCGATCGGGTAACTGTCCCACGAGGCGATATCGAGGTCGGCGCCCACCTTCCAGTGATCGAACGACGTGATCCGCCCCATGTAATTATGGATCAGCGGTGCATCGGTATGGCGACGCAACGCATCCGCCTGCACCTTGTTGAAGGCGACCACCTGATCCGAGCTGTAGCGCCGGAAGGCCAGCTGGTGGGGATGGTTGGGTTCGGTCACCGTCAGGTTGGGCAGATCTATCTGGTCGAAGCTGTCGTATTCCATCGACCAGAAAACGTTACCCCATGCACGGTTGAGTGCCTCGGTGCTTTGGTATTTCTGCGCCAGCCAATCCTGAAAACCGCGCCGGGCGGCCGCCGAATAGCTGATCGTGGTGTCGTGACAGTCGTATTCATTGTCGATCTGCCATGCGGCGATATGCGGATTGTCGCCATAGCGTTCCCCCATCGCCTTGGCGATGCGGCGGCATTCCTCGCGGTAGGGCAGATAGCTGAAATCGTAGTGCCGCCGCGAGCCGAATTTTCGCGGGTGGCCCATCGCGTCCACGGCCAGCATGTCGGGGTGCTTGTCCAGCATCCAGCGTGGTGGTGTCGCCGTGGGTGTGCCGAGGATGATCTTGAGACCCGCAGCACCCAGCACCTCGACCGCACGGTCCAGCCATCGCCAGTCGAACCGCCCGGGTTCGGGTTCCATCCGGCTCCATCCGAATTCGCCGATCCGGACCCATGACAGACCCGTTTCGATCATGCGGGCGGCGTCCTCGGCCCATCGGTCTTCGGGCCAGTGTTCGGGATAGTAGCAGACGCCGAGCGTGCGTTTCATGGCAGTCCTTTTGAGTTTTTCGGCCAAGATGAAGCAGCCGTTCAGGGCGAGAGGATCACCCGGTATTCCGCCTGACCGGTATAGCCTGTCGGGGTGGTGAAGGTCTTGCCCTCTTCGGGGCCGTCGAGGCCGATCGCGGCCGAAGTGCAGTAGAGGGTCGTCAGATCGGCGCCGCCGAACGCCGGGCAGGACGTCTGCGCCGCAGCGAAGCTGAAGCTTTCGACGGGTTTGCCGGCAGGGTTGTAAACGGCGACACGGCCGACGCCCCACTGCGCGTTCCACAGGTTGCCTGCGGCGTCCACGACCGCGCCGTCGGGCCGGAAGTCGGTATCGCGCAGGTCGATATGAAGTTCGGGATCTCCGTCCGGCCAGCCGTCCTCGTCCAGAGCCACGCGCATGATCATCTGCGTTGGCGTATCGGCAAAGAAGGCCGTGTTGCCGTCGGGTGCGAAGCAGATCGCGTTCGATATCGTGATAGGGGCGAAGATCCTGCGCAGCGTGCCCTGATAATAGCGGTAGATCGCGCCCGCACCGTCCTGCGCACCGATGCCCATCGTTCCGATCCAGAAGCCGCCGCGCGGGTCGGCACGACCATCATTGGACCGCGTGAGCGGATTGTCCGCTTCCAGCGGGCAGACAGGTTCGGATACCCCTGTCGAAATGCTGAAACGGCGCAAAGCCGAGGCTGTGGCGATCAGTAGGGTATCTTCATCGACCCAGCCGGCGGCGCTGACGAATTCATCGAATTGCCAGTGTCGGTCCCGTGTTCGCAGCTGCTTTTCGAGGATGTCGAACCAGAACAATTCGTTCCTTGCGGGGTGCCATAGCGGACCCTCGCCCAGCTGGCATTGTGTGGCATCGAATATCATCGCGAGGTGCTCTTGTCGTATGCCGCGACCAGATCGCGCGCACGCTCGGCTACATCTGCGACCGACATGCCCGGTTTGTAAAGCGCCGAGCCGATCCCGAAGCCATCCGCACCCGCATTGATCCAGTCGGCGAAATTATCCGCCCCGGCCCCGCCTACGGCATAGACCTGTGTCTGGGGTGGAAGAACGGCGCGGATCGCCTTGATACCGTCGGGACCGATCAGGCTGGCGGGAAAGATCTTCAGACCGTCCGCACCCGCCTTGAGCGCGGTAAAGCATTCGGTCGGGGTCATCACTCCGGGCCAGCTTTGCATTCCGGCCGTCTTTGTGGCGACGATCACGCGCGGATCGCAGTTGGGTGATACGATCAGCCTGCCACCGGCCTGCGCCACGCGACCCACGTCCTCGACCGACAGTACGGTACCGGCACCGATCAGCGCGCGATCGCCGCAGGTTTGCGCCATGGACCTGATGCTGTCGAACGGATCGGGCGAATTCAGCGGCACTTCGATCCTGGTGATGCCCGCCTCGATCAGCACCTCGGCTATGGCAACGGCTTGCGGCGGTGCGATACCGCGCAGGATGGCGATCAGGGGACGGTCCATGGATGCTATCCTTTCAGACGGGCATAGGCGGCGGCAAGTCCTGCGCGCGTTGCCGATTTCGCATTGACCTGACTTGCCGTCGCGGCCTGCGCGGCCAGTGCGGCAACGTAATGCCCCGCCAGACTACCTTCGCCGATCACCGCGATTTGCTGGCCAAGCCAGTAGGGTTTGGCGCTCGCCAGTTCCGCGCCGATCAAAAGCCCCGACAGCCGCGCCCGCGCAGCGGCGCCATCCAGACCGTCGAGCAGGCTTTCGGCCCGGATCCCGAAAAGCCGTGCGGCCAGCCGTTCAGGACGCGCCATCGTCGTTTCGACACCTTGCAGGAAGGCTGCGTCATCCCAGCCGGTGTCGGCAACCGAATGGCGCAGGACGGTCCGGGTCGCGGTCACGTGGAACAGCTCGCCCGTCATGCAGGTCTGAAAGCTGACGACCTCGCCCGCGCTGACATGCACCCATTTGGTATGCGTCCCCGGAAGGCAGATCACACCATCCCAGTTCTTGTTGAGCGCGAGGAAGCCCGCGATCTGTGTTTCCTCGCCGCGCATCACGTCGGCGGGGTCGGATTGTTTGATGCCGGAGATGACGTAGACCGCGAGCCGCTCATCCCTGGTCGGCGCAGGGGTCAGCCCTGCAGGCAAGGCCGCGCAGGGCACTGTGGCGTAAGGTGCCTCGACCCAGCCCTGGCGCGAACCGACCATGCCGCAGGCGATCACGGGTGTCGGCCTGTCCAGCCATGACCCGATCGTGTCGAGAAGCACCCCCTCGTAGTCGTCGCGTGTCAGGCCTCCCATGCCTTTGGGCGTGCTTGCCTCGGCAAGGACCGAACCGCTTTGCGACATCGCCCAGGCGCGCATGTTGCTGGTGCCCCAGTCGACGCCGATCCATGCCGGGGTTACGGGTTGGGTCATGTTCTTTCCCCTTCGACGACCCACATCTGTTCCGGAAATGACCACGGCAGGGTGATGCCGTGGTGCATGAGGTAGGCGCCCGACAGGTCCAGCGGTCCGTCTTTCAGGGCGACAGGTCCACGCGACAGGTGATGCAAGGTATTCCGATTGGCCAAGTCGATCCGGTAGCGCGCCTGCGGATCGAGCCCCGTCAGTCGAAGCGGACGCGGCGCGATCTGGGTGCTGGTCGCCGCCTTGCCTGCAAAGACCACAAAACGGCTACCGTCGCGGGCCGTTTGCGTTTCGGCGATCACAGCCGGGTCGGGGCTGTCGAGACGCAGGATATCGGCGCTGCGCATCCAGTCGCGGTTGGCCTTCCACCATGCCGTGATCTCGGTCAGGACGGCGGTCTCGGTCTCGTCCAGTTCGCGCGGGTCCATCTCGAAGCCCATGTGGCGCTGTGCTGCGACCCACGCCCGCAATGAAATGTCGAGCACGCGCCCCGAGGTATGGCAGCGGCGCGGCCCGACGTGACTGCCTGTGACCGCCATCGGAAGGAACAGGGCGGCATCATGTTGCATCCGGAGCCGTTCAAGTGCGTCATTGCTATCGGACAGCCAGACGCGCTGCGTGCGGCGCAGGATGCCGAAATCGATCCGCCCGCCACCCGAGGCGCAGCTCTCGATCTCGACCTGCGGGAAATCCGCGCGCAGCCGGTCGAGCAGCGCATAAGAACCCCGTGTCTGTGCCGCGTCCGGCATCGGCAGCACCCGGTTGTGGTCCCATTTGATATAGTCGATCGCGTATTCGCGCAGGATCGCGGCGATCCGCTCGAAGAGATAGTCACGCACCTCGGGCCTGGCCATGTCGAGGGCTTTTTGTTGCCGCCCGAGTACCTGATCGGCAGCGCCCAACACCCAGTCGGGATGCGCGCGGTGGATATCGCTGTCTTCGTTGATCATCTCCGGTTCGAACCAGATCCCGAACGTCATGCCCAGCCGGTGGACATGCGCGATCAACGGCTGCAATCCGTCGGGATACTTCCGGGTATCCACGATCCAGTCCGACAGGCTGCGGGTGTCATCGTCACGCCGACCGAACCAGCCGTCATCCAGCACGAACCGCTCGGCCCCGAGGGCCGCGGCGCGGCTGGCGATGTCCTGCAGAACGGGAACCCTGTGATCGAAATAGACGGCCTCCCAGCAGTTGTAGTGGACGGGGCGCGGCATGTCGGGCTTGGGCCATGTGACGATACGGTCGCGCAGATGGCGCTGGAATGCCGTCGCGCAACCGTTCAGGCCGGAAGCCGAATACGTCAAGTAGAGCGGGGCGGTCTCGAACCGCTGTCCCGGCGTCACTTCCATCCGTCCGGCATGGCCCCACTGGATCTGGCGGCGGCCGTCGGGCAATTCCTCGGCGATCATCCGGTGTCCGCCCGACCAACCATAGTGGAATGCATAGGCCTCGCCTTGCGTGTTCGTCGCCCCACGGCAGGGCACGACCAACCCCGGAAAATGTTCGTGCCCAGTGCGGCCGGTGCGGTTTTCGCGCAGGCGTATGCCGGCGGACCATGGCGTCCGGTTGAGCTGGAACTCTCCGATCCACCGCCCGGAAATGTCGATCATCTCGTCCGATAGCTGTGGGCCGGGCATCACCGGCGCGGCGAGCCAGTCGAGATAGATCGGCTGCGTGGTCTCGAGGGCGGTCTGACAGGTGATGATATGGGTCTCGGGGTCGGCCTTGAATGTCGCGGTCAGGGTCAGCCCATGCGCCGCGTCGCCGTAGGTCAACGTCAAGCCGTCGCTCTGCTCCGCGTCGTGAAAGGCGAAGGCCGGCACGATCGGCTTTCCTGTGTCATCGCGCAGCGCAAGACCTGGCTGGCCCGGAAAGCTGCGCGCGGCCTCGGGGCAAATGGACAGGTCGGGATTGTCGTCCAGCATCCCGCCGGTCACGTCGATCGCATGGGCCGCCTGCAGCGCCGCAAGGTCTTCGTCATCAGGCAGACGCGCACCCCAGTAGACCACCTGCGGCAGACGTTTCTGCGTTGCCGCCAGCACCATTGTCTGGCGGGCATCGTCGATGCGGAAATGGCGGGTCATGCGTCTACTTCACGGCTCCGAGTGTCAGGCCCGCGATAAAGTGCTTTTGCATCAGGAAGAACATCAGCACCGGCGGCAGCGCCGCGACGATCGAACCAGCGCTCATCAAGTGGTAGGCTGCGCGGAATTGCGAATTGAAGGCGGTGATCCCCGCCGTGACCGGTTGTGAATCAGGCCCTTGGGTCAGCACAACCGCCCAGAAGTAATCGTTCCAGATGAAGGTGAAGATCAGCACCGAAAGCGCGGCCAGCGCCGGCTTCATCAGCGGCAGGACAACAAAAAGGAAGATCCGCCACTCCGCGATACCTTCGACGCGTGCCGCCTCGATCAGCGGAAAGGGCAGGGCGCGGATGAAGTTGCGCATGAAGAGCGTGCAAAAGCCGGTCTGGAAGGCAATGTGAAAAAGCACGAGACCTGTCTTGGTGTCATAGAGGTTGAGGCTGACGGTCAGGTCGCGCACCGGCACCATCAGGATCTGGAAGGGTACGAAGTTGCCCGCGATGAACATGAAGAAGATCGGCAGGTTGCTGCGGAACTTGTAGATGCCAAGGGCAAAACCGGCCATGCACGAAAGGGCCACGGCCCCGATCACCGTGGGGATGGTGATCAGAAGCGAATTGAGAAGGTAGCGCGGCATGTCGGAATCGAAAAAGACCCGGCCATAGTTGTTGAATGCCTCGAAGCTGCCGGGCAGACCCCAGTAGTTGCCGTTCACGAAATCGGACTCAGGCTTGATCGAGAAATTGGCGACCGCGATCAGCGGCAGCAGCCAGATAATCAGCGCGACAGGCAGCAGTGCCTGATAGGAAACCTGCCAAGTGCGCGATGTCTTTGCGATGGGCGTCGGAAACATCAGCGCGCCCCCTTCTCGTCGCGGTACATCGACCACAGGAAGTAGGCGATGAAGCCCAGCATGATGAAGAACAGCACCACGGCGATCGCCGCGCCATAGCCCATGCGGAAGCCGAATTCCGACAGCGATTCCTCGAACATGTAAAAGGACAGCACACGGGTCGATCCGAATGGGCCGCCATTGGTCATCACGCTGATCAGGTCGAAGGACCGCAACGCACCGATGATCGTCACCACGAAGGCAATGAAGGTCGCCGGTTTCAGTTGGGGAAGGATGACGTACCAGAGCATCCGCGAACCCTTGGCCCCGTCAAGCCGTGCCGCCTCGACCTGTTCGGGGTCCACCGCGTTGAGGCCCGTCAGATAGAGGATCATGCAATAGGCCGTCTGCGGCCAGAGCCCGGCTGCGATGATGCCGTAGGTCGCCGTGTCGGGATTACCCAGAACGCCACCACTGATGTCGATGCCAAAGAAACCTGTGATCAGGTCGAACATTCCGACATTCGGCAGGTAGAACCAGCTGAAGACCAGCCCCACCACGACCTGGCTGATGACGAAGGGAAAGAAGAACATCGACTTGTAAAAGCGGATGCCGGTGACGCTTTGGTTGAGGAAAAGCGCGATGAACAGACCGGCGGGGATCGCCAGCAGATAGAGGATCAGCCAGCGGATGTTGTTCCAGAAGGATGTCTCGAACTTGCGGTCGATGCTCTGGTCGCCCCAGCCCAGAAGACGCTCGTAGTTGGCGGTGCCCACCCAGGTCTTTTCTCCCAGGCCGTCCCATTCGTGAAACGATATCCAGAAGGACTGGCCGATCGGGATGACCACGTAAACCGCGAAAAAGAGAATGGCGGGCAGCAGGAACAGCCACGGCGTGATCGCGATCTCGTTGCGCTTGTACCAGCCGCGTTTGGGTTGGCTGGCCCGCGTGCTTGGGACGGCGGGGGACACCGACATGGCGTTTCTCCTGCTGGGTCAACACATGCGAAAGGCCTTGTCGGCCTTGCGGATGGGTTGCGGACGTGCAGAGCACCCACCCCGTCCGGGGGTGGGTGCGGTTTTGTGCTTTTCCTACCTTATTCGTAGATGCGCTGGCGGGTCTCTTCGAGACGCACAAGAATATCGTCGAGGTTGTCGGGGAACACCATGAACTCCTGCAGACCTTCCATGCCGACCGATGCCATCTCGGCGTCGAAGTCGCGGTCGAAGAACTGCATGATGCCGCCCGATGCGTTGTTCGACAGCATCTCGAAGCCCTGCTCGAGGAACTTGTCATCGTCGATCGAGGCATTGGCGTTGACCGGCAACTGGCCCAGCGCGTCACCGCCGTTGATCTCGGTCTGGACCTCGGCCGAGGTCACGAACCGCAGGAACTCCTTGGCGGCTTCGACGTTCGAGGCACCCGAGGCGATGTGGAACGTATCGGTCGGTGCATCCTCGGCGTAATCGACGTCCTCGTTGATGACCGGGAACTGGTAGAAGTCGATCTGATCGTTGCTCAGACCGCCATCGCGCATCGCGGCGACCGCGAAGTTGCCCATCAGGTAAGATGCGGCTTCGCCATTGACCATGAACGGCAGCGCTTCCTGCCAGCTATAGGTCTGGTGGTCGTCGATGAAGGCGCCCATGTCGATCAGCTCGCGCCAGTTGGCGAAAGTCTGGCGCACCCGGTCGTCGGTCCACGGCACTTCGCCACGGGCGAGCGCCATATGGAAGTCATACCCGTTGGTGCGGCTGTTGATGTAATCGAACCAGCCACCGGCGGTCCACAGGAACTTGGTGCCGATGGTGTAGCACTTCACGCCATTGTCGAGCAGCGTCTGGCAATTGGCCAGTTCCTCTTCCCAGGTGGTCGGTTCGCTCAGCCCGTATTCGTCGAAGATGTCTTTGCGGTAGTAAACGCCCCACTGATAGTAGGTATAGGGGACGCCCCATTGCGCGTCGTCGAGGGTCATCGCACCCTTGGTCGAGGCGAGCGCCTCGAACTCCGGCTCGGCCCAGAGGTCGGAGACATCCATGAACAGGCCCGCATCCACGTATGGACGCATGCGGTTGGCGGCATACCAGTTGACGACATCGGGCGGGTTCGCGCTCAGCGCGTTGCGGATCTGCGTCTTCCATGCTTCGCGGTCAACGATCGTCAGCTCGATATCAAGATCGGGGTGCATCGCGCCGAAATCCTCGGCCAGCCCTTCCATCACCGCACGCGGTGCAGGGTTCGACATGTCTGAAATGATGCGCAGCTCGCCCGACAGCGACTGTGCGCTCAGCGTCGTGGCCGATGCCGCAACGCCAGCAGCGATCAACGCCGCGAGCGACGTTTTCAAAGTGGAATGCATGGTATCCTCCCAGTATGCTTCCGATTATATCCATGTCTCACTATGTGAAACAAGGTTTTGGATGTTGATACTAAACCGCGACTCGGCTAGCGTTGTCAACAGTTGAAGGGTGCGTCGCGGGGGAGGCCGGTGTCAAAACACTTCAACGAAACGGGAGGATCGATGGGACGCGCCACCGGTGACGGGACAGTGGGAAAAGCACTGGAAGTGCTCGATCAGGTGGCAGCCTTCGGACGGCCCGTCCGCTTTGCCGAACTGCTGGCCGGTTCACAGTTTCCCAAGCCCACGCTCTACCGCTTCGTGCAGACGCTGACCAATCAGCAGATGCTGAGCTATGATCCCGACCGTCAGACCTATAGCCCCGGTCTGCGCCTTGTACGGCTGGCGCATGCGGCCTGGGACCAGTCGACGCTCGCGCCCGTCGCGCGGCCCCATGTCGATGCCCTCAGTGCTGCCGTCGGCGAAACGGTGCATCTGGCGCAGCTCGACCATGCGCAGGTCCTTTATATCGACAAACGCAATGCCAGCAGCCCCGTCGAGATGTTCAGCCAGGCCGGTCGCGTCGGTCCGGCCTATTGCACGGGTGTCGGCAAGGTCATGCTGGCGTTCCTCGACCCCGAGACGGCCGAGGCCGCAATAGGCCAGCAATCATTTCACCGCTTCACCGATCATACCCTCGCCGATCCTGCGGCACTGCGCGCCGAACTGGCCGACATCCGCAAGAACGGCTACGGCTTCGACCGCGAGGAACACGAGCCGGGGATCATCTGCATCGCTGTGCCTATCCTGACCGAGGCAAGGCGGCTGTTGGGCGCGCTGTCTGTCACCAGTACGACAGAACGGACCAAACTGGCGGGACTGGAAAGCTTTGAGCCGGTGCTGCGCGCAACCGCCGCCAAGATCGCTCGGGATGCCGCCAACTGGAGCTTTCCCGACTATAACCCCAAAGAAGCAACAAGGATTTAGGCCATGTCTGGTGTGACGCTCAAAGAGGTGATCAAGCGCTACGGCGATGTGCAAGTGATCCACGGGATCGATCTTGAGATCGCCGACGGGGAGTTCTGCGTTTTCGTCGGCCCCTCGGGTTGCGGCAAATCCACCCTGCTGCGGATGGTGGCGGGGCTCGAGGAGACCACGCAAGGGGCCATCAGGATCGGGGCGCGGGATGTGACGCGCATGGACCCCGCCGAACGCGGGGTGGCGATGGTATTCCAGACCTATGCGCTCTACCCGCACATGACGGTGAAAGACAACATGGGCTTCGGGCTCAAGATGAACGGTCACCCGCGGTCCGAGATCGACCAGAAGGTCGCCGAGGCCACGCGGATCCTGAAACTCGAACCCTATCTGGACCGCAAGCCCTCGGCTCTTTCTGGCGGGCAGCGTCAGCGGGTATCGATCGGACGGGCGATCGTGCGCGGCCCCGAGGTGTTCCTGTTCGACGAACCCCTGTCGAACCTCGATGCCGAATTGCGGGTCGAGATGCGGGTCGAAATCGCACGTCTGCACAAGGAAATCGGCGCGACGATGATCTATGTCACCCACGATCAGGTCGAAGCGATGACGCTGGCCGACAAGATCGTCGTGCTGCGGTTGGGCCATATCGAACAGGTCGGTGCGCCGATGGATCTCTACCGTGATCCCCAGAACAAATTCGTGGCCGGTTTCATCGGATCGCCCGCGATGAACTTTGTCGCCGGCACGATCGAAGCGGGCGGCGTGGTGGCGCCGGGCCTCGGTGGTCGGATCGATGGTGTGCCGGGCGCAGTATCCGATGGCAGGTCGGTCAGTGTCGGTGCCCGCCCCGAGCATCTGTCACTCGACCCCGCGGGCACCACCCATAGCGTCGAGATGACCGAAAGCCTCGGGGGTGTGTCCTATGCCTATCTGACCAGTGAGACCGGAGAGCGCGTGATCGTTGAAGAGCGCGGCGATGTCCGCACTGCGGAAGGCGCGACCGTCGGACTGCAGATCGAACCCGGCCGCGTGTTCCTGTTCGACGCCGAAACCGAGCAGCGGATACGCGGCTAGCCTTGAGGGGGGCTTTGCCCCCGTCGCCTTCGGCGCCTCCCCCAGGATATTTCGGGGCCAATAATACCAATCAGCGCTTGCCGTAATAAAAGCCGACGACATGTTCGGCCTGCGCGAAGAAGAGCCAGCGCAGGGTCAGGACGCCGACGATGTGGCTGAGTACCGCAATCGCCGCAAGGACGTGATTGAACGGCAATAGCAGCAGTCCGACCGGGAGGGCGAACGCGAGAAGGATCGTGATGATCCGCAGGTTGCGGGCGTGTTTGCGGCCTACCTCGTGGATGAACTCGCGCATCAGGTAATTGGTGCCGGTATGCGGCGGCTCGAAGGCGCGGACAGTACCGATGTGACCAAGCCCGGTGGCCGTGTCCATGTTCGTGCCCGATGCGCGCAGGCGGCCATCGCCCGCGACCCATGCAAAGATCTGCAGCGCCGCCCCCAGCGCCAGAAGCCAGACCGCGATCGTGACCTGTCCCGCAAGAAGCCCGCCGCCGCCGACTGCGAGCAGCAGGTACATCGCCGGCGTGCTCCAGTGTCGCCAGCGCGGCACGGTCTTCATCTGGGTGTAGATCATCGAGGTGGTGAAGACGACGCCGAGGGAGGAGAGCCCGCCGACGATGCCGATCACGGCAAATCGTGTTCCGGCGAAAACGAGCCCCGCGCCGTAGACGGCCATGACGATCAGCGCGAAAACCGCGCAGACCGCTTCGCGGCTGAGCCAGCTGGTCTGCCATTGGCTGAATGCCTTGATTGCGCGCTCGGGCCGGCCGAGGTGAAAGGCCGAGGCGATCAGCCCGCCGACGGAGAGGACATAGGCGATGGTGAACCAGATGAACGCGCTCGGGCCGGTGGGCACCAATGCCCCCAGACCGAGCCAGAACAGCAGCCCGAAGCCGAGGCCCGAGAAGGTGTTGAAAACAATGACACTGGGGGCCGGGTGCATTACGTGCCATTCCCCGGCAGAGCGGAAAGCGCCTTGTCCAGCCAGGCGGCGAACCCCTTGCCATCACTGGCGACCGGAGCAAGGTAGGGGCCGAGCACGTCGAACTCGGGCATCTCGTCCTTGGGGCGCGGTGGCAGGTATTTGTTGACCGGTTTGGTGCCCTGTTCCGGCATCAAATCGAAACCGCCGCGTTCGGCGACAAGTTTGGACACATCGCTGTCTTCATCGCCCAGATCACCGAAATGCCGCGCGCCTGCGGGGCATGTCCGCACGCAGGCGGGCTGGCGGTCTTCTTCGGGCAGGTTCTCGTTATAGATCCGGTCGACGCAGAGCGTGCATTTCTTCATCACCCCCGCCTTGGCGTCGAGTTCGCGCGCGCCGTAGGGGCAGGCCCAGGCGCATAGGCCGCAGCCGATGCAGTCGCTTTCATTGACCAGCACGATCCCGTCCTCGGCCCGTTTGTAACTGGCGCCTGTCGGGCAGACGGTCACGCAAGGCGCATCCTCGCAGTGCAGGCAGGATTTCGGAAAATGGATCAGCTGTGCGGCACCGTCCGGCGGCTGCACTTCATAGGAATGCACGCGGTTCAGGAATGTCCCCGATGGTTCGGCGCCATAAGGGTCCTGGTCCGAGAGCGGCGCACCATAGTTCTCGGTGTTCCAGCCTTTGCACGAAACCACGCAGGCATGGCATCCCACACAGGTGTCGAGGTCGATCACGAGCCCGAGTTTCTTGGTGGCGGGCGGGGGAAGCTGCGTCATGTGAATGCTCCGGTGAAGACGGCTGATGCCTCCGGCGGGAGTTTCAGGGCCAAGAAGACTGCAGGAGCGGCGTCGGGCGTGTAGCCCACGCGCGCGTCAGCGTCCCACGTGGCGATGTACCAGATGAAGCTTCCCAAGGTCAGTGCCACGAAAGCCGCGATCAGGAGGAGAACCCGACGATTGCTCATGCGCCTGTCTTCCATGCCAGTTCGCTTGGGCCTTTTCCGACCGGTGATCCTATCGGCGGCAGCACCGGGATAGCCTCGTTCGGGACGGGCGATTTTTCGATCTTCACGCGCAGATCGAACCATGCCGCCTGTCCGGTGATCGGGTCGGAGTTGGCCCAGCGCAGGCCATCGCCCTTGGGCGGCAGCAATTCGTGGATGAGGTGGTTGAGAAGAAAGCCTTTGCCGGCTTCGGTCGCGCCTTCGTCCAGTGCCCAGGCACCCTTGCGCTTGCCAATGGCGTTCCATGTCCAGACCGTGTTTTCATTCAACGCCGCCTGATGCGCGACCGGCACCACGATGAAACCGTGCACCGAGGACACCTTGGCCCAGTCGCCATCGCGGAAACCGTGCTGTTCCCAGATCTTCGTTGGCAGATAGAGCGGATTATGCCCGTGGATCTGCCGCAGCCACGCGTTTTGTGTGCCCCATGAATGATACATCGCCATCGGCCTTTGGGTCAGCGCGTGGATCGGATATTCGACCGGATCGGCGTGCCCGTCCTCCAGCGGCAGATACCAGACGGGCAGCGGGTCCATCGTGGTCTTGATCCGTTCTCGGAGATGGTCGGGCGGCTGGCGGTCGCCCACGCCTTCAGCGGCCAGTTGGAACTTGCGCAACGGCTCGACGTAAAGCTGGAAGATATAGGGCTGTACGACATCGTAAAAGCCCATCTCGACCGCCCAGTCCTGATAGGCGGTGTTGAAGGGTTTGTAGTAGGCGCCGGTCTCGGGCACATGTTCCTGCCAGAAACCGCCATTGTCGATGTAGGCCTGCAGCTGGTCGGGGTTCACGTCACCGCGGCCCTTGCCAGACCCATCCGCATTACGCCAGCCGGCAAGCGGTCCGACACCGGGGCGGCGGATGTGGTTTGTGATGTAATCGGCATAATCCTCGTACTTCCGGCTGCCGTCTTCATTCACGAAACCGGGCAGGCCGAGGCGCGCGCCCAGATCGCAGAGCACCGACTGGAACCCGCGCACATCGCGGTCAGGTTCGACCACCGGCCAGCGGATCGCATCGGCCACGCCGTCCGCCTCGGAGATCGGGCGGTCGAGCAGGGAAATACAATCGTGCCGTTCGAGATAGGTCGTATCGGGCAGGATGAGGTCGGCATAGGCCACCATTTCCGACGAATAGGCATCGGAATAGATGATATGCGGGATGACGTAATCACCGTTCGTGTCGGTGTCGGTCAGCATCTTCATCACGCCGCCCGTATTCATCGAAGAATTCCACGACATGTTCGCCATATACATGAACAGCGTATCGATCTTGTATGGATCGCCCGCGTGAGCGTTCGAGATCACCATATGCATCAGCCCGTGGGCCGACATCGGGTTTTCCCATGAATAGGCCTTGTCGATCCGTTTGGGGTTGCCGTCGTCATCCAGCAGCAGGTCTTCGGGGCCATGGGTATAGCCCAGGTGCGGACCGTCGAGGGCGGCACCGGGTGTGACCCTGGCGTGCGGCTTGGGGTGCGCCGTGGCGGGCTTGGGGTAGGGCGGCTTGAAGCGCATCCCCCCCGGCGTCTCAACCGCCCCGAGGATGATCTGCAACGTATGCAGTGCCCGACACGTCTGGAAGCCGTTGGAATGGGCCGAAATCCCGCGCATGGCATGGAAGGACACCGGCCGTCCGGTCATGGTAGCATGGGTCTTGCCGCGAAAGTCGGTCCAGGGGCGGTCGAGTGTGATCGCCTCGTCGAAGGCGACACGGGCCAGATCGGCGGCGATGGCGCGAATGCGTTCGGGTGTCAGACCGCAGGTCCGGGCGACTTTCTCGGGGGCGTAGTCTTCGGACAGATAGCGGTCGGCCATCAGGTGGAAGACGGGGCGGTGGGTGACGCCCTTGTAGCGGTGGGTTGCGGCCAGATCGGGTTCGACGCCTTCGCCGTTCCACGGGGCCAGTTCGCCTGTCCGACGGTCGATCACTTGCGGCTGGCCATCGGCATCGCGCAGGAAGAGGCCGAACTGGTCGGACTTGGGGTCCTCGTTGATCAGGACCGAGGCATTGGTGAACCGTGCCAGGTAGTCCAGATCGACGCGCCCCGCCTTCATCAGGCAGTGGATCAGCGACAGGATGAAAAGGCCATCGGTGCCGGGCGTGATGCCGACCCATTCATCCGCGACGGCATTATAGCCGGTGCGGATCGGGTTCACGCCGATCATCTTGGCACCGCGCGCCTTTATCCTGCCGATACCCATCTTGATGGGGTTGCTGTCATGATCCTCGGCCACGCCGAACAGCATGAAGAGCTTGGTGTGTTCCCAGTCGGGCTGGCCGAATTCCCAGAAGGCGCCGCCCATCGTGTAAATTCCCGCAGCGGCCATATTGACCGAGCAGAAGCCGCCGTGCGCGGCATAGTTGGGCGTGCCGAAGCCCTGCGCCCAATAGCTGGTGAAAGACTGCGACTGGTCGCGCCCGGTAAAGAAGGCGAGCTTTTCGGGGGCTGTTTCCCGGATCGGCTTCAGCCAGTCGCTGGCGATGGTCAGCGCCTCATCCCACGAGATTTCCTCGAATTCGCCCGAGCCGCGCGGCCCCACGCGCTTGAGCGGCGCGCGAAGGCGGGAGGGGGCGTTGTGCTGCATGATGCCCGCGCTGCCCTTGGCGCAAAGCACCCCCTGATTGACGGGGTGATCACGGTTGCCTTCGATATAGGCGACCTTGCCGTCCTTGAGATGCACATCGATCCCGCAGCGACAGGCGCACATGTAGCAGGTCGTCTTGCGCACCTCGTCCGAGACCTTCGGAGAGGTCTCGAGCTTTGGCTGAAGTGTCACGTGCGATCCTCCCCGATCGTATGGATCAATACTGTATCAATCATATGCGACGTTCAACTGCAAGATTGGGAGGATTCGGCGCATGCATCAAGGTGCAGCTATGGTTGCGCACCGCTTGTGCCTTGCACCTGAGACCTCTCACGAGATCAACACGCGGAGGAGACCCAATCCCGACAACACCAGCATGAGCATGATGGCGGCCTTGCGAAACGTTTTCGGGGACGCGCTGAGAAACCGTTTGCCGCCCAGCCAGACGCCCACCCCCAGAAAGGGGAATGCCAAGAGGATGGCAAGCCCGGTATCTCGCGTGACGATGCCGCCCGCCCAGAGCCACGGCAGTGTCATGAGGTCGAGCCCGGTGAGATAGATGATCATCGTGGCGCGGAAAACCGCCGCCTCCAGAGGCTGCGCCGACAAGAACGCCGCAACCGGCAATCCGCCGACGCCTGCGCTGTTGCAGGCACCTGAAACAAGGCCCACGCCACCGTAGCCCAGACCACCCATCCTGCGTTTCAGACGCCATCCCGACAGCAGGATGCAGGCCATCACCAGAACGATCCCCGAGATCACCAGCCGTACGGTGGCTTCACCGGCCGACAGCATGATCCCGACAGAAAAGGGCAGGGCCACAGCCGCACCCAAAAGCAGCCAGCCGACGCGAATCCAGTCGATGTGGCCGCGGATGCCGCGCGCCTGAAAGGCGGTCATGATGACTTCGCAGGCGAACACCACCGGAATGAGCGGGAGCGGATTCGTCATCAGGGCTGCAAAAGCGATGAAAATCGCCGAAAAGCCGAACCCCGAATAGCCACGCACGAAGGCGGCGACCAACAGGCCGCATGCCAGGACCGCCAATGTTCCGGGGCCGAGATCAAACGGCACCCGGGCCACCTTGCTGCAATGCAAACCGGATGCAGTCCCGTTGAGCGGTCGCAGTCATCACAGAGGACGCAAGGGCCGCCCTCGCATTTGCCCATGTGTTCGTTTCGATCATCGCGGTCCTTGCGGCGGTCCGTAGGTCGGACACGCTTTTCATGGTCGATCCGGCAGGCGTGCAGGGTCCACGGGCGTCGCTCTGCGAGCCGGCTAGCCGAGGACGCGCGTGATCGCCGCGTCAACCGCGGATGTGATGTGGTCGAGATCGTCGGCGGTCGCGATCAGGGAGGGCGCAAACAGAAGCGTATTGTTGTATCCGGGCATCGAGCGGTTCGACGCGCCGATGATGACCCCCTGCTGCATGCAGTCGGCAACTATGGCCCCGACATGCTTTTCATCGACCGGTTCCTTCGTCTCGCGGTCCTTGACCAGTTCGGCCCCGGCGAAAAGGCCCATGCCGCGCACGTCACCGATCCACTGGTGTTTGTCCATCAGCGCCTGAAGGTTGTCCTTCAGGTGGGTGCCCATCCTGGCCGAGTTCCCGCGCAGGTCCTCTTCTTCGATGATCTTCATGTTCTCGATGGCGGCCGCAGGACCGGCCGTGCACCCGCCGAATGTCGAGATATCACGGAAGTATCCCAGCTTGTCGGTGTCGTCCTTGAACATGTCGAACACGCGGTTCGTTGTGACACAGCAGGAAATGGCCGCATAGCCCGAGGCGACACCCTTGGCCATGGTCACGATATCGGGCTGGACCCCGAATTGCTGATAGCCGAACCACGTCCCGGTGCGGCCCAGGCCGCAGACCACCTCGTCGATGTGCAGCAGGATGTCGTATTTGCGGCAGATTTCCTGTACCCGTTCCCAATATCCCTCGGGTGGCACGATGATGCCGCCGCCTGCGGTAATCGGTTCCAGACAGAGCGCGCCGATCGTATCGGGGCCTTCGGCGAGGATCACGTCCTCGATGGCCTGTGCTGCGTAGTGGCCATACGCCTCGCCGGACGAACCATCCTGGCTGCGATATTCCAGACAATGCGGCACGCGCACGAAGCCCGGTGCGAAGGGGCCGTATTGTTCGTTGCGTTCGTCCTGACCCCCCGCCGACATCGTGGCCAGTGTTCCGCCGTGATAATCCCGATCGCGGTAGAGGATCTTGTTCTTCTTGCCGCCGTAATGCTTGTGGCTGATCTGGCGGACCATCTTGAAGGCTTTCTCGTTCGCCTCCGAGCCCGAATTGGCGTAGTAGACCCGGTCGAGGCCCGGCATCTTGTCGGTCAGCATCTCGGCGAAATGCGCACCCGGGATCGTGCCGAGGCTGCCGCCGAAAAAGCACATCTTCGTCACGGCATCATAGATCGCCTTGCCCATCCTTTCGCGCCCGTAGCCGACATTCACGGTCCAGACGCCACCCGAGACGGCATCGACATGCTCCTTGCCCTTGATATCCCAGAGCCGCAATCCCTTGCCTTCCACGATGATGCGCGGGTCGACGGTCTCATAGACCTTGTGCTGGCTCAGATGGTGCCAGACGTGGGCGCGGTCGGCCTCGATGACGTCTTCGGGATCGTTTGCGAAATTCAGGGTATCCATGTCTGCGGCTCCTTGCGGGTGACGGCGCGACCGATTCCGTGCGATCGGCTATCGACAGAGTTTGCCCGAGGATTTGGCCGTGTCCATAGGGCCGCGCCAGAATAGCGCATGTCAGGCGGACTGTCAGCCCAGGTCCTCCGGGCTCAGCCGGTAGGCTTTGCCGAAACCGCCGTTGAGGTCGATGGCGGCCGGTTGCAGCCGGAACATCAGGAAATCGGTGAAGTCGTAGTAGAGTTGCGCTTTGGGGATGGCGGCGAGCCATGTGTCCTTCATGGCAGGTTTGTCGGCCTGCTCGGCAGTGCAGGTCAGCGTCATGCGCGGGTGGGTAAGGGGGTCGCCCTTGGCCCCCGGCTCGCCCACGAGCGCGGCACAGTTTGGGTCTTTGAGGAGCGCCCCCGTATGTGTGGAAAGCGTTGAAATCAGGGAGTAAATCGCGCCGTCGTGCCAAAGCATCGCGACGCGGGCCACGTAGGGCAGGCCCGTTTCGGGGAGGGTCACGGCGAGGGCGCCGTAGCGCGTGTCCGACAGGATTTGCGCGGCCAGCGCGCGGGCGTCGTCATCGGTGGGGTTGATCGGATCGCGGGTGGCCATGAGCGGCTCAGGTCATGTTCAGCGCGGGGCAGTCGCGGAAGGCGGTGATCGCGGGTTCGATCCCGGCGAGGTCGAAGCCCACGGTGAAATCGTCGACCACGGCATAGGCGCGGGTGTTGAACTCCAACCCGTTGAGGACATTGCCAAAACCGCGATCCCGCACCGTGAGCGTGCGGCCATCGCCCGAGATGATGTGGCGGTTGGTTCCGATCGACACCGGGTCACCGCCCGCGAAGGCCATCCCGAAGGTCAGGGCATCCGGCCATGTGCCGTTTTCCAGCGTGATTTCAATGGCATATTCGGGGAGGGAGGCGTCGTAGGTGACGGTCAGTGTGCCGGCGTCGCCGGTCTCGGTCAGGGTGCAGACGGGGGAGGGCGTGAACTCCCACGCGTGGGCTTGGGTGGTGAGGAGGAGAAGGGCGAAAACTGTGCGCATACTTCGGAATTAGGCGGATCGCGCAGACAGGCAAGTCGGAGAAATCCGGCGTCGGCGCCGTGTCGGCATTGCGTCGGCAAAGCGTCGGCAAAACGTCGGGCAAACGGGGACGTTGCTTGGGCGGGCGCAACGGGGCGTCGGTCGGGGTTTACCCCGGCGTTCGGGATGTGTCGGGGTGAACCCCGACCTACCCCCGCCCCCTGCGCTTCACGCCACCCCTCTGCCCCGGCCGTCCCGCCGTGCTCCGCCCTGCGGCCTTCTGCGCGTCGCCGACGGCCTTGTCGACGGCCTGCTGCCGCGCGAGGGGGTCGTCGCTGACCACGAGGTCGACGGTTTCAAGCCGTTTCACCTCGTCCCGTAGCCTTGCGGCTTCCTCGAATTCGAGGTTTTCGGCGGCCTTGCGCATGTCGGTGCGCAACCCGTCGAGGACCGCCTGCAGGTTTGCGCCAGCGGCCTGTTTGTCGACCTTGGCGGTGACGCGGTTCATGTCGACGTCGCCCTTGTAGAGACCCGCGAGGATATCCTCGACGTTCTTCTTGACGGTCTGCGGGGTGATGCCGTGTTCCTCGTTATATGCCAGTTGCTTGGCGCGGCGGCGTTCGGTTTCGCGCATGGCGCGTTCCATCGACCCCGTGATGCGGTCGGCATACATGATGACGCGGCCATCGGCGTTGCGGGCTGCGCGGCCGACGGTCTGCACCAGTGAGGTCTCGGACCGCAGGAAGCCTTCCTTGTCCGCGTCCAGAATGGCGACCAGACCGCATTCGGGAATGTCGAGCCCCTCGCGCAGCAGGTTGATGCCGATCAGCACGTCGAAGGCGCCGAGGCGCAGGTCGCGCAGGATCTCGATCCGCTCGATCGTGTCGATGTCGCTGTGCATGTAGCGGACCTTGATGCCCTGTTCGTGCATGTATTCGGTCAGGTCCTCGGCCATGCGTTTGGTCAGCGTCGTGACCAGCGTGCGGTAGCCTCTGGCGGCGACCTTGCGGACCTCGTCCAGCAGGTCGTCCACCTGCATGTCGACGGGGCGGATCTCGATTTCGGGGTCGATGAGGCCCGTGGGCCGGATGATCTGTTCGGTGAAGACGCCGCCGGCCTGTTCGATCTCCCATGCTGCAGGGGTGGCTGACACGAAGACCGATTGCGGGCGCATGGCGTCCCATTCCTCGAACTTCAGCGGGCGGTTATCCATGCAGGACGGCAGGCGGAATCCGTGTTCGGCCAGCGTCATCTTGCGCCGGAAGTCGCCCTTGTACATGCCGCCGATCTGCGGGACCGAGACGTGGCTTTCGTCGGCGAAGACGATGGCGTTGTCGGGGATGAATTCGAACAATGTGGGGGGCGGCTCGCCCGGTGCGCGGCCTGTGAGGTAGCGGCTGTAGTTCTCGATGCCGTTGCAGACGCCGGTGGCCTCGAGCATTTCGAGGTCGAAGTTGGTGCGCTGTTCCAGCCGCTGGGCCTCAAGCAGTTTGCCGTCCGCGACAAGCTGGTCCAGCCGGGTGCGCAATTCTTTTTTGATGCCGATGATGGCCTGTTGCATCGTCGGTTTCGGGGTCACGTAGTGGCTGTTGGCGTAGACACGGACCTTGTCGAAGGTGTCGGTTTTCTCGCCCGTGAGGGGATCGAATTCGGTGATGTTTTCCAGCTCTTCCCCGAAGAACGAGAGTTTCCATGCGCGGTCGTCGAGGTGGGCCGGCCAGATTTCCAGACTGTCGCCGCGCACGCGGAAGGTGCCGCGCTGGAAGCCCTGATCGTTGCGGCGGTATTGCTGGGCGATCAGGTCGGCCATGATCTGCCGCTGGTCATAGTCGCGCCCCACGTGAATGTCCTGCGTCATCGCGCCGTAGGTCTCGACCGAGCCGATCCCGTAGATGCAGGACACCGAGGCCACGATGATCACATCGTCGCGTTCCAGAAGTGCGCGGGTGGCCGAGTGGCGCATCCGGTCGATCTGTTCGTTGATCTGGGATTCCTTCTCGATGTAGGTGTCGGACCGCGCGACGTAGGCCTCGGGCTGGTAGTAGTCGTAGTAGCTGACGAAGTATTCGACCGCATTGTCGGGAAAGAAGCCCTTGAACTCGCCGTAAAGCTGGGCGGCCAGCGTCTTGTTCGGGGCGAGGATGATCGCGGGGCGCTGGGTTTCCTCGATGATCTTGGCCATGGTGAAGGTCTTGCCGGTGCCTGTGGCCCCCAGCAGCACCTGAGAGCGTTCGCCGTCCGTGACGCCTTGCGCCAGTTCGGTGATGGCCGTCGGCTGGTCGCCGGCGGGGGCGAAGTCGGTCTTCAGCGTGAACGCCTTGCCGCCCTCCAGCTTTTCGCGATTTTTCACGTCGGGGGCGGGGTTCGCGAGGTACTGGTCGGTGTCCGAGCGATCGGTTTGCGCGTAGGCCATGCTTCATCCTTTGTCAGAGCCTTATAATTGTGCTCTTGCGCAGGCCGATCAAGTGCATCCGCCGGCAGCGGGGCGCGGGGGGTGCCTCACGCCTCTGTGTCTTTTTCAATCCGCGCGGATCATGCTACTGATGTGCGCGTGAAAAACGCGGGGATCAGGGTAGTGTGGCGGTTGGTGATCGGTATCGGTGTGGCTGTCTGCGCAGCGGCGGGCATGGCGGCTGCCGAGGTTCAGCATTTCCAGTCGCCATCGGGCAATATCCGCTGCGTGCTTGTCGATGACGAGGCCCAGTACGCGCGGTGCGATCTGGGTGTGGACCAGCAGACCTACACCGAGCGCCCGTCGTCTTGTGACGGCGGTTGGGGGACCTCGTTCGGGGTCACTGCCTCGGGCACAGGGTTCGTGAACTGTGTGACGGCTGCGATCGGCGGTCCCGACCAGCCGCAGGTCCTGCCCTATGGCACGGCCGCGGCGGTGCGTGGCATCGTCTGCACGTCCGAACCGACGGGCGTGACCTGCACCAACCTCGACGGCGGCGGATTCTCGGTGCGCCGTGCCGAGCAGCGGATTTTCTGACGCCCGCTTGTTGACGTTCGAGGCGGGATGTCTCACCTCATTGGCGAGCGACGCAGAGAGGAAAGCCCATGACATCCCATATCGATCCCGAAAAACTCGACCGGCTGGCCGAGGTCGCAGTGAGGACCGGGGTGAACCTGCAGCCGGGGCAGGATCTGGTGATCACGGCGCCGATGACCGCGCTGGATCTGGTACGCCGGATCACGGTGCATGCCTACAAGGCGGGGGCGGGGATCGTGACGCCGTTCTTCAGCGATGATGCGATCACGCTGGCGCGCTATGAACATGCGCCTGACGAGAGCTTCGACCGTGCGCCCGACTGGTTGTTTCAGGGCATGGCCGCGGCCTTCAAGGGGGGCGCGGCACGGATGGCGATCACCGGCGATGATCCGATGCTGCTGGCCGAACAGGACCCCGCCAAGGTCGCCCGGCTGAGCAAGGCCACATCAATTGCGGCCAAACCGGCGATGAACCCCATCGTGGGCTTCGAGGTGAACTGGAATATCGTGGCCTATCCCGGTGCGGCATGGGCGTCGCGCGTCTTCCCCGACCTGCCCGTCGAAGAGGCGCAGGCGAAACTGATGGACGCGATCTACGAAACCTCGCGGCTTGGTGGTGATGACCCGGTGGCCAACTGGGAAGCCCATTCGCAAAACCTGCGCAAGCGGGTGGACTGGCTGAATGCGCAGGACTTCGATGCGCTTCATTATACCGGGCCCGGCACCGACCTGCATCTGGGTCTGGCCGAGGGGCATATCTGGAAGGGCGGGGCGTCACCCGCACTGAACGGCGTGGTCTGCCAGCCCAATATCCCGACCGAGGAAGTCTTTACCTGCCCGCATGCCTACAAGGTCGAGGGCACGGTCGCCGCGACCAAGCCGCTGGCCCATCAGGGCAATGTGATCGAAGACATCGCGGTCCGCTTCGAGGCGGGCCGGATCGTCGAGGCGACGGCGTCCAAGGGCGAAGACATCCTGCGCCAGTTGCTTGACACCGACGACGGGTCGAACCGGATCGGCGAGGTGGCCCTGGTGCCCCATTCCAGCCCGATCAGCCAGTCGGGTGTGCTGTTCTACAACACGCTTTTCGACGAAAACGCCTCCTGCCACATCGCGCTCGGCCAGTGTTACGCCGACACGATCGCGGGCGGGTCCGAGTTGAGCCCCGAAGAAATCAAGCAGAAGGGCGGCAACCAGAGCATCATTCACGTCGACTGGATGATGGGATCGGATGCGGTGGATATCGACGGGATCACCAAGACCGGCGAAAGGGTGCCCGTGATGCGCGGCGGCGAATGGGCCTGAAAAACGCCCCCGACCGGTGCCAGATGTGATAGTCTTGCGCCATGAGGCGGCTTTTATTGATCTTGATGATGATTTGGGCGGCCCCGCTTGCCGCCCAGTATCGGGTGATCGACACGCGCGACGAGGGCGGGCCTTGGCTGCATGTCGTGTCGGCACCCGAGGTGGTCTTTGATCACAGCAGACACCGGTGCTTTGACGATAACTTTGCCGACCTGCCGGTGCGGGCGATCCGGAATGCCGATGGCGTTGTCCGGCTGTATCTGAGCCATAACACGGCCACGACCGCGATGGTGTGGCGACCTGGCGATCCTTTGCCTGCCTTCGACAATTTCGCCTTTGACTGCACCGAGGCGATGACCTCGCCGCAATTGCCGGGGGCGGCGCTGTTTGCCAACAACCAATGGCTTGGCGCCGCCTATACGACCGATGGCGAAACCGTGCATGCCTTGGTGCATAACGAGTTTCAGGGACATTTGCTGAAGAACCCCCGTGTCTGCCCGAGCGGGGATTACTTTTCGTGCTGGTACAACAGCATCACCTACCTGCGCTCTGACGACGGGGGGCGGAGCTTTGCGCGTCCGGTGCCGCTGCCCCGGCATCTGGTCGCCGCCATTCCGATGCGATATCTGCCCGATGGCGGGCCCGTCGGGGCGTTTTCACCGTCGAACATCGTGCGGCACGACGGGTATTTCCATGCGATTTACCGCGTGGTTCAGCCGCGCCGGGCCGAACAGAATGTCTGCCTGATCCGCACCCCTGATCTTGCTGATCCCGCTGCGTGGCGTTTCTGGCACCCGCAAGACGGTTTCGCGCGGCGTCTGGTGAACCCCTATATCGACGATGTGCCCCTTTTGATCGAAAGCTGGTGTCCCGCGCTTGCCGCCGATGAGATCGCAAATATGCACGAAAGCCTTGTCTATCATCCGGGAACGGGCCGTTTCATTCTTGTGGGGACCAGCAGCGACCCCACGCGCACACCGAATATCCAGGGTTTCTATTATGCCTTCTCGGAGGATCTGATCACATGGACCCGGCGCCGTCCGTTGCTCGAGGTCAATCTGCCTTGGACCAGTACCGACCCTTGGGCCGAAATGTATCTTTACCCGTCGCTGATCGATCCCGACAGCCCCGGCTTCAATTTCGAATTCACCGATGATGAGGCATATCTTTACTTTACGCGGTTGAACTGGGGACAGGGCAGTTTCGACCGTGATCTGTTGCGCGTGAGCGTGCAAATCGGCGAGTGATCTCTTGCATTCGACCGTCTTGGTTGGCTATTGCAATGGCAGCCAAAAGGGAAATTGCCATGCGTGCACGACTTTTCAAACCGGCAAGGACCGCCATGTCGTCGGGGACGGCGAAGACCAAGCACTGGGTGCTGGAATTCGTCAACGAGACCGCGCGCGAGGTCGATCCGCTGATGGGCTGGACGTCGTCCTCGGACACGCAGTCACAGGTCAAGCTGACCTTCGACACCAAGGAGGCGGCGCTGGACTATGCCAAGGAACACGGCATCGACCCCATCGTCCAGGAACCCAAGAGGCGCGGCGCCAACATCCGCCCCGGCGGTTATGGCGAGAATTTCGCCACCAACCGGCGCGGGACGTGGACGCACTAGCCTTTCGCCTTGCAAACCGGCACCGGCTTCCGCCATATCGGGGCCAAGCGGTCCGATAGCTCAACTGGATAGAGCAGCTGACTTCTAATCAGCAGGTTGAGGGTTCGAGTCCTTCTCGGATCGCCATGCTTCCCGAAAGAAGTGCGTGAAGCCCCTGGTCGCCCGCGCGTCAGGCGCGCAGTCTGGCCCCGAGCCCGTCGAGCATCGTCAGGCATTTGTCGAGCTGGTCTATCGCGAGGTACTCGTCGGGTTTGTGCGCCTGTTCGATCGAACCGGGTCCGCAGACCGCGACCGACATCCCGATGCTCTGAAAGATGCCGGCCTCGGTTCCGAAGGGGACGACGCCGGAGTGATTGCCGCCTGTCAGCTCCATCAGGATATCGCGGGCCGTGTTGATCTCGGCGGGTTCCAGCCCGCAGACTTCTCCGATGATCTCGGTGGTGATGCCGGCTGCGGGATCCACGCTTTTCATCGCGGGCAGCAGGACCGATTGCACGTAGTCCTCGATCTGTGATTTCACGAAGGTGAAATCGGCGTTTTGCACAGGGCGGAATTCCCACTGGACCGAGGCCGTTTCGGGAATGACGTTGTGGGCTGTCCCGCCGATCAGCGAGCCGGTGCTGATGGTCGTCCATGGCGGGTCGAAGCGGCTGTTCGCCGGTGCGCGCGCTTTCAGTGCGTCGCCCAGATCGAGAAGGCGGGCCACGTAGCGCGCCGCGTATTCCACGGCGTTGACGCCAAGTTCGGGCATCGATCCGTGGCCGGCGCGACCGTGGAAATGCGTGGTGTATTCGCAGCATCCCTTGTGGCCTTCGATGACCTGCATCATCGTGGGTTCCCCGATGATCGCCATCGCGGGGCGGGCGCCGCGCTCTTGCAGCCAGTCCGCCAGGGCCTGTGCACCGACACAGCCGGTTTCCTCGTCATGGGTGAACGCGAAATGCACGGGCCGCGCCAGATCCGCGGCGGCGTAGTCCTCGGCCTTGGCGATGGCTGCGGCGATGAAGCCCTTCATGTCGCAGGTGCCGCGCCCGTAGAGGCGGCCGTCGTGTTCGGCCACGGCGAAGGGATCGCGGGTCCAGTCCTGATCCGCCACCGGCACGACATCGGAATGTCCCGACAGCACGATCCCCCCCGGGATATCGGGCCCGAGCGTGCCGAAGAGGTTCGCCTTCTGGCCGTCGTGCGTGAACTGGATCTGAACATCCGCGCCGAGGTCCTGCAGGCGCTGGGCCAGATAGCCGATGATCTCGACGTTGCTGTCGCTGGAAATACTGGGGTAGCCCACCAGATCGGTGAGGATCGCCCGGGTTGTCTCGAGAGATGCCATCGTCCTAATCCTTCACGAACAGCTTGCGCGGCACGTCGCAAAGCGCCTCGGCCGGGCCGTCTTCGCGGATGAGGATGGTTTCGGTCGTCTCGAGACCCCATGTATCCATCCACAGGGCGGGCATGAAGTGGAAGGTCATGCCCGGTTGCAGGATCGTGTCGTCCTCGGTCCGGATCGACGCCGTGCGCTCGCCCCAGTCCGGCGGATAGCTCAGCCCGATGGGGTAGCCCATGCGCCCCTCGCGCGAGATGCCGTGCTTGGTCAGAACGTCGAGGACCGCTTGCGCGATATCCGCGGTGCGGTTGCCCGCCCGGGCCGCCGCAAGGCCCGCGGCGATGCCTTCGATCTGGGCGGTCTCGGCGCGGCGCATGTCGTCGGTCGGCTTGCCGAGGAATACCGTGCGGCAGAGCGGTGCGTGGTAGCGGCGGTAGCAGCCCGACAGTTCGAAGAAGGTGGCCTCGCCCTCGCGCATGGGGTCCCCGTTCCACGTCAGGTGCGCCGCCGTCGCATCGAGGCCCGAGGGCGTGAGCGGGACGATGGCGGGATAATCGCCCCAGTCATCCCCGACACCTGCGATCCCCGCGTGCATGATATCGGCCACCAGATCGTTCTTGCGCAGGCCCGGCCGTGCCTTGTCGATGGCGGTGCGGACGATGTGTTCCGAGATCCGCGCGGCCTTGCGGATAAAGCCGATCTCTTCGTCGGATTTCACCAGTCGCTGCCAGTTCACGAGGGCGGTGGCGTCGATCAGCGTCGCACCGGGCAGTGCCTCTTTCAGAACCTGGTGCGCCTTGGCGGAGTAGTAGTAGTTCTCCATTTCGACGCCGATCCGTGCCGCGCCGTAGCCGCGCGCCCTGAGCTGTTCGCCGAGGTCCTGCATCGGATGATACACCGTCGACTGCACGAAGTGGTCGCCGTAGCCGATGACATCGGCCGCATCCATCCAGCAGGTGCGGCGCCCGCCGAACATATCCATCATCCGCCCCCACCAGACCGGCGCGCCTTCCAGCCCGAGGATCACGCCCTGATGGACGTAGAAGGACCAGCCGTCGTAGCCGGTCAGCCACGCCTGGTTCGACGGGTCGGTCACGAAGAGAACGTCGATCCCCGCCGCCTCCATCGCGCGGCGTGTGGCGGCGATCCGGCGGTCGTATTCGGCCTGGCTGAAGGGCGCGTTCTCGATTGGCATGGGTGTCCCTTTTCGTCTGTTGTGCGCGCGCGACCGGCCGGCTGCCACGAATTGACAGCCTGCCTTGCGCCATGGTCTTGTCGGCCAGATTGATGCGCGGATATGGCCGCGGTCAATCTTGAATGCGAACGGGGCTGTGATGTCTGCGACGTCGGATTTCGGGATCGAGGATATTCGGGCCGCGCAGCGCCGCATCGCGGGGATCGCCGATCAGACGCCGCTGATCCCTTCGCCCTACATGTCCGCGGTCACGGGTCACGATGTCCTGATGAAGATGGAGATCATGCAGCCGATCGGGGCATTCAAGCTGCGCGGGGCGCTTTCGGCGGTGATGGCGCTGCCGGACGATGTCGGCGGTGTCACCTGTTGCTCGACCGGGAATCACGGGCGGGGCGTGGCCTATGCCGCCCGCGAGCGCGGGATCCGGGCGGTGATCTGCATGTCGCAGCTCGTGCCGCAGGCCAAGATCGACGGGATTCGCGCCCTTGGCGCTGAGGTGCGGATCGTGGGCCGGTCGCAGGACGCGGCCATGGCCGAAAGCCGGCGCCTGTGCAAGGCCGAGGGACTTGTGGAGATATCGCCTTTCGACGATCCGCGGGTGATTGCGGGACAGGGCACGATCGGGCTGGAGATGCTGGCGCAATGCCCCGATCTGCGCACGATCCTCGTGCCGCTGTCGGGCGGGGGGCTGGCGGCGGGTGTCGCGGTGGCCGCGCGCGCCGTGCGGCCGGATATCCGGATCGTCGGCGTATCGATGGACCGCGGCGCCGCAATGTACCAGTCGATCCGGGCCGGGCATCCGGTCGAGGTGCAGGAATATCCGTCGCTTGCGGATTCACTGGGTGGCGGCATCGGCCTGGACAACAGGCTGAGCTTTCCGCTGTGCCGCGATCTTCTGGATGACACGCTTCTTGTCTCGGAAGAGGAGATCCGGGACGCGATGCAGGTGATGTTCTTCGAGGACCGGATCGTGGCCGAAGGTGCTTGCGTCGTGGGGCAGGCGGCCTTGCTTGCGGGCAAGGTGGCGGCGCTGGACGGACCTGTCGCAACGATCATCACGGGACGCAATCTGGATATGCGGCTGTTCCTCGACGTGGTTGCGGGGCGCGACATCCGGCTTGGTGATCTGACGCTGGCGGGCAAGAGCTATGGCGCGTGAGGTCCGTATCCTGACCGAGGCGGAGCTGCGCGCGGCGGTCACCCTCGGTCCGGGGGTGGTGGATGTGGTGGAAAAGGCGTTCGCGGCGCTCGGGGCGGGTGACGTGGTGATGCCGCCGATCCTGTCGATGGAACTGGCCGCCGCCAACGGCGAGGTCGACGTCAAGACGGCCTATATTCCCGGTTTCGACAGTTTCGCGATCAAGGTCAGCCCCGGCTTTTTCGACAATCCGGGCCTCGGCCTGCCCAGCCTGAACGGTCTGATGATCCTTCTGTCGGCGAAAACGGGGCTGGTCGAGGCTGTTTTTCTCGACAACGGCTATCTGACGGATATCCGCACCGCCGCCGCCGGTGCCGTCGCCGCCCGCCATCTTGCGCCGGCCGAGGTGACGACGGCCGGCGTGATCGGCACTGGCGTGCAGGCGCGGCTGCAGATGCAGGCCGCCCGTCTGGAGCGGCCGTTCGGCAGGCTTCTGGTCTGGGGGCGCGACCGGGACAGGGCGACCGCCTGCGCCGCCGATCTGGCGGATACGCTGGACATCGACGTGCAGGTCGCGGATGATCCGCGGTCGCTGGTCGCGCAAAGCCAGCTGGTCGTGACAACCACACCGTCGCGCGCCCCCCTTATCGCGGCCGACTGGCTGCATCCGGGTTTGCATATCACCGCGATGGGCGCCGATCAGCCCGGCAAGACCGAGATCGCACCTGCCGCCCTTGCCGCCTGCGATCTTTATGTCTGTGACAGCATCGCCCAATGCGCGGTCTCGGGCGAGCTTGAAGGGGCGCTTGCCGCGGGTTTGCTGGTGCGGGGCACGCAAGTCGAGCTGGGGCAGATCATCAATGACCCCGCCTTGGGGCGACGCAGCGAGGCGGCCGTCACCATCTGCGATCTGACCGGAACCGGCGCGCAGGACACCGCTATCGCGCATCATGCGCGCGGCATTCTGGGCGATGCGGGCACCGTGATAAAGGCGTGACCCCTTACGAAAAAGACTGGAAATCGACGCAGCGGCAAGATACGTTTGGCATGTTCTGGCAATAAAGGCATTGCGCGCTGCTGCCGGAGAGAGCGGAGCGATCTGCCGTCATGCGTGCAAAGGGCTCCACACATCCGACGACCGGCCGCGCGCCGCCAAACCAGAGGTGAGCCTTTGCTACGTAATGACGAACTCGCACAATGGGACCGCGAGAACTTTTTCCATCCCTCGACCCATCTTGCCCAACATGCCCGCGGCGAGACCGCGACACGCATCATCCGCACGGCCAGCGGGTGCCATATCGAGGACCGCGACGGGACGCGCCTGCTGGATGCTTTCGCCGGGCTTTATTGTGTGAATGTCGGCTATGGCCGTCAGGAAATCGCCGAGGCCATTGCCGATCAGGCCCGGGAACTGGCCTATTACCACGCTTATGTGGGGCATGGCACCGAAGCTTCGGTGACGCTGTCGAAAATGATCCTCGACCGCGCGCCCGAGCATATGTCGAAGGTCTATTTCGGTCTGGGCGGATCGGATGCGAATGAAACCAACGTCAAGCTGATCTGGTATTACAACAATATCCTGGGGCGGCCGGAAAAGAAGAAGATCATCTCGCGGTGGCGCGGCTATCACGGTTCGGGGCTGGTGACCGGGTCGCTGACGGGGCTCGAGCTTTTCCACAAGAAATTCGATCTGCCGCTGGCGCAGGTGGTCCATACCGAAGCGCCCTACTATTACCGCCGTGCGGACCTGGCACAGACCGAGGAAGATTTCGTGGCGCATTGCGTCGCCTCGCTCGAGGACCTGATCGCGCGCGAGGGGGCCGAGACGATCGCGGCGTTCATCGGCGAGCCGGTCCTTGGCACCGGCGGGATCGTTCCACCGCCCGCGGGCTACTGGGACGCCATTCAGGCGGTGCTGCGCAAACACGATATCCTGCTTGTCGCAGACGAGGTCGTGACCGGGTTCGGCCGCCTCGGGACCATGTTCGGCAGCACGCACTACGGGATGAAGCCCGACCTGATCACCATCGCCAAGGGCCTGACCTCGGCCTATGCGCCGCTGTCGGGGTCGATCGTTTCGGACCGGATGTGGAAGGTGCTGGAGCAGGGCACCGACGAGAACGGGCCCATCGGGCACGGCTGGACCTATTCGGCGCATCCCATCGGGGCCGCGGCGGGTGTCGCGAACCTGACATTGCTCGATGATCTGGGGCTCATGGGCAACGCCGGCCGGATCGGCGCCTATCTGAAGGCGGCGATGCGCGATGCGCTGGCCGATCATCCCCATGTCGGCGAGATCAGGGGCGAGGGGATGCTTTGCGCGGTGGAGTTCGTCAAGGATCGCGATACGCGGACGTTCTTCGACCCTGCCGACAAGATCGGCCCGCAGATCGCCGCGGCGCTGCTGGCCGAGGGCGTGATCGGACGGGCGATGCCGCAGGGCGACATCCTGGGCTTCGCGCCGCCGTTCTGCCTGTCGGGGCGCGAGGCGGACGAGATCGTGGCCAAGACGGTCAAGGCCGTGGAAACCGTCTTGCCGGGCCGGGGCGCGCGGTGAAACCGGATCGCCCGCATCACGCCGCCCCGCCGGACGCGCAGCGGATGCGGGCCATCGCCCCGGTTGTCTGTTATCCGCCGGAGACCTTGCCGCAGCCCGATATCGCGGCACTGCGCGCGCTGCGTGCCGGTGCGGCGCAAAGCGGTGCGATCACGGTCGCGCCGCGCGACGCGGGTTGCATCGCCGTGCCTGCGGGGGCCTTTTTCCGGATCTCGTCGGTGCAGGGTCCGCAGGTCGGTGACCTCAATCTGTGGAATGCCGATGACCTGTCCGAGCGGTTCTATTCGGGCAAGACACGGGCGCTGCACGGCACCCATCTGTCGACGGGCGATCGCATGTGGTCGAGCCTGCCCGCGATGCGGCCGATGGCGACCATCGTCGATGACACGCTGGACTGGTACGGCTTCGATGATTTCGGGGGGTCGGTTCACGACGTGATCGGTACGCGCTGCGATCCCTATACGGGGCGGCTCTTGTCGGGCGGAGACTATCACTATTGCTGTCACTCGAACCTGACGCGTGCGCTGGCTGCCCATACCGGCCTTCCGCTGCATGAGGCCGAGAGCCATGTGCATGATGTGCTCAACGTCTTCATGTGTACGGGGTTCACCCGCGACACGGGGCAGTACTTCATGAAAGCCAGCCCGGTCCGGCCCGGCGATTATCTGGAGTTCTACGCCGAAATCGACTTGCTCGTCGGGCTCTCGGCCTGTCCGGGCGGGGATTGTTCGGCGGAACATTCCTCGGATACCGCCGCCTGTCATCCGCTGGAAATCAGCGTCTGGGATCCCGGCGCAGCGGTGCGGGCGCGGCATCGCGTGCCGCAGCCCAACCCTTACAGCCGCAGCCACGGCGCCGGACAGGGGTGACATGAAAAGGACCCGCCCATGCATATGATCGCAAATCCCTACCGGGGCGGGGACAGGCTGGCCAGCGGGGTGCCTTATCCATCTGTCGATGCCGGGCGCGTGGCCGATCTGCTACGGCGCTGCCCCAAGGCCGCGTCCACGCCGCTCGGCACGGCGCGGGGGCTTGCACCCGTCGGCGCGCTCTGGGTGAAGGACGAGCGGTCCCGCATGGGGCTTGGATCGTTCAAGGCGCTGGGTGCGGCCTATGTGATCGCACGGCAGGCGGCCGATCGCGCGGCCGATCCGGGTGCGCAGACGTTGACGGACCGGACCTACGTGACGGCGAGCGCGGGCAACCACGGCATGAGCGTCGCCGCCGGTGCGCGGATATTCGGTGCGCGCGCGGTCGTGTATATCGCCGCCACAGTGCCCGAAAGTTTTGCCGACCGCCTGCGCGGTCTGGGGGCGCGCGTGGTCCGGGAGGGGGCCGACTATGCCGCCGCGATGCAGGCGGCGCAGACGGCAGCCGAGGTCGAGGGCTGGACCCTGCTATCGGACAGTTCGTGGGAGGGATATACCGACCTGCCCCATGTCCTGATGGAGGGATACCTGCAGATGGCCGCCGAGGCCGTGGCGCAATGCCCCGAGGTGCCGACCCATGTGTTCCTGCAGGCGGGCGTCGGCGGAATGGCGGGCGCGGTGGCCGCCTATGTCCGCAAGGCATGGGGTGATGCGCCGCGGATCGTCGTCGTGGAACCCGACGCGGCCCCCGCGTTGCAGGCCAGCATCGCGGCGGGCCGTGCCACCTTTGCCGACGGGCCGGACAGCATCATGGGGCGGCTTGACTGCAAGGCGCCGTCGCTGATTGCGCTGAACGGTCTGGCGCGTGATGCGGACCACTTCCTGACGGTGAGCGACGACGATGTCACGGCAAAGCTGGCGCAGATCGCGGCGGCGGGTTTCGAGACAACCGCATCGGGCGGGGCGGGCATCGCCGCCGTGATGGACGCGCGCGTGCGCGACGCTCTGGACATCGGCGCGCAGGCGCGGGTCCTGTGCTTTTTGTCCGAAGTGGCCGATTGAGGGGGTTTGCCGCCTCGGAGTTCGCGGGCCGTACCGCGCGGGCGCAGGCGCTGATGGCGCAAGACGATATCGCGGCGCTTCTGCTGACCACCGAAGCGCAGGTGCGCTATTTCACAGGCTTTCTGACGCGGTTCTGGGAGAGCCCCACGCGGCCATGGTTCGTCGTCGTGCCGGCATCGGGCAAACCGATCGCGGTGATCCCCGCGATCGGCAGCACGCTGATGGCGCAGACATGGATCAGCGATATCCGCACCTGGTCATCGCCCGACCTGACCGACGACGGGACCGGCCTGCTGATCGAGACGTTGCACGAGGTGGCGGCGGGCGGTCGCATCGCCGTGCCGGACGGACACGAGACCCATGTGCGGATGCCGCTTGCAGATTTCCGGCGCTTGTCCGCGGCTTGCAACCTGACCTCGGACAAGGGGATCGTGCGGCGCTTGCGCATGGTCAAGTCGGAGGCCGAGATCGCGAAGGTGGCCGCGGCCTGCGCCATCGCGGGGCGTGCCTTTGCCCGTGTCCCCGAGATCGCGGCCGAGGGTGTCGCGCTGGATACGGTGTTCCGGCAGTTCCAGATGCTCTGTCTGCAGGAGGGGGCCGACTGGGTGCCCTATCTGGCGGGCGGGGCAGGGCAGGGTGGCTATGGCGATGTGATTTCGCCCGCGACCGCAGCACCGCTGGCGCGGGGCGATGTGCTGATGCTCGACACCGGGCTCGTTCACGACGGGTATTTCTGTGATTTCGACCGCAACTGGTCCGTGGGTCCGCCAAGCCGCGCGACGCAGGACGCCCATGCGCGGCTTTGCGATGCGACCGAGGCTGCGTATACCGCCGCCCGCCCCGGTGTGACCGCGGCGGATCTCTTTCACGCGATGGACCGTGTGCTTTCGCAGGGAAGCGGTCCGACGGACGGGGGCCGGTTGGGGCACGGGGTCGGCATGTCGCTGACCGAATGGCCGTCCCTGATCCCGTCCGATCATACGGTGATCGAGGCAGGGATGATCCTGACGCTGGAGCCGGGGCTTGCAATCGGCGACAGGATCATGGTCCATGAAGAGAATATCGTAATCACGCAAGATGGTGCGCGGTATCTCAGCCCGCACGACCCCGCGAGGATCCCCGTGCTATGACAACGATGCCTTTCAACCTTATTGCCGACGAGGCGCTTCCCACACCCCTGGGCCTGATCGTGTTGCAGACGGATGAAACGGTGGAGCCCGAGTTTCACAAGGCCTTCGCGGGCGTTGATGCCGCCCTTTACGTCAGTCGGATCCCCAGTTCACCACAGGTGACGCCCGAAACCCTCGGGGCGATGGAGGCGGATATCGCGGCGGCGGCGGATCTGCTGCCCAAGTCGCTGGCGTTTTCGGTGGTGGGGTATGGATGCACCTCTGCCAGCGCCATCATCGGGTCCGACGCGGTCGAGGCCTTGGTGAAGTCGACCTGCAATACCGCGCAGGTCACCAACCCGATGCGCGCCGCGATCACCTATGCGCGGACCTACGGGCTGACACGCCTGGCGTTGTTGTCACCCTATATCGCCGAGGTGAACACCGCGTTCCGGGCGGCCTTCGCCGATGCGGGCATCGCAACGGATACGTTCGGCACCTTCGGCGAGGCGGAAGAGGCCAAGGTCGCGCGGATTTCCGATGCGTCGATCATCGAGGCCGCCGTCGCGCTGGGACAGGCGGAGGATGTCGAAGGTATCTTCCTCAGCTGCACCAATCTCAGGACGCGCGTGGCGATTCCACAGATCGCCGCGATGACGGGCAAGCCGGTCTTTTCAAGTAACTCTGCGCTTTCATGGCATATGAAGAATTGTGCAAAACTGTGAAAAATCAAGCAATTGGGGTTAATTCCGGTGTTCTTGGTTGCGACCTTCGGATGCAGATGCTCTATTGACGGCAATAAAGATCACTACAGTTGATCGACAGGGAATGGTAACACAGGGGTGACCGATTTGGCCGATGACCAATCGTTCGTGCAATTTGATCGCGTGCAAAAATCCTACGATGGCGAAGCTCTGGTGGTCAAAGACCTGAACCTCGCGATGCCCAAGGGCGAGTTTCTGACCATGCTCGGGCCGTCCGGATCGGGCAAGACGACATGCCTGATGATGCTGGCCGGTTTCGAGACGGCGACGCATGGTGAAATCCTGCTCGATGGCAAGCCGATCAACAACATTCCGCCGCACAAGCGCGGGATCGGGATGGTGTTTCAGAACTACGCGCTGTTTCCGCATATGACCGTGGCCGAAAACCTCGCGTTTCCGCTGGAGGTGCGCAAACTGGACAAGTCGGTGCGCGAGGAAAAGGTGAAGCGCGCGCTGGACATGGTGCAGATGGGGGAGTTCGGGGGCCGGCGTCCCGCACAGCTTTCAGGCGGGCAGCAGCAGCGGATCGCGCTGGCGCGCGCGCTGGTGTTCGAACCGGAACTGGTGCTGATGGACGAACCGCTTGGCGCGCTGGACAAGCAGCTGCGCGAGCATATGCAGTTCGAGATCACCCGTCTTGCGCACAACCTGGGGATCACCACGGTTTACGTGACGCATGACCAGACCGAGGCCTTGACGATGTCGGACCGTGTCGCCGTGTTCGAAGACGGCCGCATCCAGCAGCTTGCCCCGCCCGATGTCCTTTACGAGGCGCCCGACAACAGTTTCGTTGCGCAGTTCATCGGAGAGAACAACACGCTGGAAGGCGTTGTGACCGAGATCAAGAGCGATGAGCTTTGCGAGGTCAAGCTGGATGGCGGCGAGGTCATCGACGCCAAGCCCGTCAATGTCAGCAAGGTCGGTGACCGGACCTGCGTGTCAATCCGCCCCGAACGGGTCGAGATGAACAAGGAACGGTTGCAGGAAGGGGCCCATACGCTGAAGGCCGAGGTGCTCGAATTCATCTATATGGGCGACATCTTCCGGACCCGTCTGCGTGTGGCCGGCAACGAGGATTTCGTGGTCAAAACACGCAACGCGCCCGACCAGCCGCGCCTCAAGCCGGGGGAGCAGTTGGAGATCGGCTGGCTGCCCGCGGATTGCCGCGCGCTTGATTCGTAATACCATTCTTGTCGAGGGGGCGGTTTTGCCACCCCTTGCAAGCAGTCGGGCAAACTCGTGACCCGCAAAAAAATCATCACGAGACAACGATTGGGAGTTAACATGAAAAAGACACATATTGTATCAGCGGTGTCTGTCCTCGCGCTTACTGCGGGACCGGGTCTCGCGCAGGAAATGGCCGATGACATGACGATCGTCAGCTGGGGCGGTGCCTATCAGCAAAGCCAGATCAATGCCTACACGGACCCTTACACCGAAATGAACCCCGAGGTGTCGGTCACGTGGGACGAAAGCTCGGCCGAGGCCGTGGCGCGTCTGCGCGCGATGAACGAAGCCGGCAGCATCACCTGGGACGTGGTGGACGTGGTCGCCGCTGACGCCCTGCGTCTGTGCGACGAGGGTCTGGCCATGGAGATCGATGCCGACGAAGTGCTGGCACCGGCCCCTGACGGCACATCCGCATCGGACGACTTCGGTGATCTTCTGGTCGGCGACTGCTTCATTCCGCAGATCGTCTATTCGACCACATTCGGTTACCGCACCGACATGGTGCCCGAGGGTGTGGAAGCGCCCAACGACATCTGCGACGTCTTCGATCTGGAAACCTATCCAGGCATGCGCTCGCTCGAGAGCCGTCCGATCAACAACATGGAGTGGGCCCTTCTGTGCGACGGTGTCGCCAAGGATGAAGTCTACGACGTGCTGGCGACCGAAGAGGGTCAAGAGCAGGCGCTTGCCAAGCTCGACACCATCAAGGACAGCGTGATCTGGTGGTCGGCCGGTGCCGATACGCCACAGCTGCTGGCTGACGGCGAGGTCTTCATCGGATCGACCTACAACGGTCGTCTGTTCTCGGCCATCGAAGAGCAGGATCAGCCGATCGGCATGATGTGGGACGCGCAGGTCTTCGACCTTGACGGCTGGATCATCCCCGAAGGTCTGCCCGAGGACCGTCTGGCACGTGCGATGGACTTCATCTACTTCGCGACGGACACACAGCGTCTGGCGGATCAGGCCAAGTGGATCTCTTACGGTCCTGCGCGTGAATCCTCGGCGCCACTGGTCGGACAGCACGCCGATCTGGGCATCGAGATGGCGCAGCACATGCCGACCGATCCGAACAATGCCGCGAACACGTTCCTCTACAACTACGAGTTCTGGGCTGACTATCGCGACGATATCGACGCGAAATTCCAGGCTTGGCTGGCACAATAAGGCTTTGCCTTAGCGGGAAGGGCCCAAGGGCCCTTCCCGACCTCAAGACGACAGACCGGCAACAATAAGCCGGCGTTTCAGACCGAATTCATACCGACGGGGTAGATATGAGTGACGCGACATCCTCGGAACGCATGCTTGCCGCCGATGGCACGCCGCTGAAGACGAGCCTGGCGCGTGCGCTGCGCCGCCAGAAGCTGCGGGCCCTGGCGCTGATCGCGCCGCTTTTGTTGTTCGTGGTGATTACCTTCGTCATCCCGATCGCAACCATGTTGTTTCGATCAGTCGAGAACGAGATTGTTTCAACGACAATGCCGCAGGCGACCGCCGCGCTGCAATCCTGGGACGAAGAGTCCGGCGACGCGCCGGGCGAAGACGTCTTTCAGGGCCTTTTCTTCGACCTTTTCAAGGCTGCCGAGGCCAGAGAGCATACGAAACTCGGCACCCGCCTGAACTACGAGCAGACCGGCACGTCTTCGCTTTTCCGCACCTCGGGGCGCAATCTGGATGATGTGGGCGAGTTGTGGCAGGATCCGATCGAAGAGATCGCACCCGCACTGGAAGACGGCGAGACCTGGTTCGCGATCATGAACGGAACCGGCGGCAACGATCTGCTGGAGGCGCGACGCGATCTCTGGAACGGCATGGTGCCGGGTGAATTCAACGGTGATGTCGGCCTGACACTATCCGGCGAGATGGCCGAGATGCTGCCCCTGACGACCACGGCCTATGCCGACTGGGCGATTTTCGAGGCGATCGAGGAAGAGGAAGATATCTCGACCAGCGATCCCTGGGAGGCGGTCTATGCCGCGCTCGGGCTGGACCTGCGCAATCCCGACACCGTGGCGGCTGTCAACGCCTATAGCGGGCCGCATGCGGAAGACCTGCAATTGGTCGCCGCGAACCGTGACCAACTGCCCGATCTGATGTTTCGCGATGCCTTTGCGGAGCTGGATGAAGACTGGCTTGACCCCGAGGTCTGGCAGACGATCAAGATCTACAGCCCCAACCTGACACCGGGATACTTTCTGAACGCGGTCGACATGGAACTGGGGACCGAAGGGGCGCAGATGCGGCCCGAGAACCAGCAACTCTATATCACGCTGTTCATCCGGACCTTGTGGATGTCGCTGCTGATCACCGGCAGTTGCATCGTGCTGGGCTATCCGGTGGCATGGCTGCTGGCGAACCTGCCCCTGCGGACGGCCAATGTGCTGATGATCCTGGTCCTGCTGCCGTTCTGGACCTCGCTTCTGGTGCGGACCTCGGCCTGGAAGGTTCTGTTGCAGCAGCAGGGGGTCATCAACGACATTCTTGTCTGGCTGGGCTTTGTGGATGACGCAAACCGCCTGATCCTGATGAACAACGCCACCGGCACCGTGATCGCGATGACGCATATCCTGCTGCCGTTCATGATCCTGCCGCTTTATTCGGTGATGAAGACCATTCCGCCCAGCTACATGCGCGCCGCCAAGAGCCTTGGCGCGACGAATGCGACGGCCTTCTGGCGGGTCTACTTTCCGCAATCCGTGCCGGGGATCGGTGCGGGGTCGATCCTCGTGTTCATCCTGTCGATCGGCTATTACATCACGCCCGAAATCGTGGGCGGCACTGACGGTGTCTTCATTTCCAACCGGATCGCCTTCCATATCTCCAGTTCGCTCAACTGGGGTCTGGCAGCGGCGCTCGGGTCCATTCTGCTGGCGGTCGTGCTTCTCCTTTACTGGTGCTACGACCGGATCGTCGGCATCGACAACGTGAAACTGGGAGGCTGAGCCATGGCATATATCGGACCCCGCTTTCAGCCTGACCTGATGAGTTTCACCGCACCCTGTACGGCCGCGTTTACCGGCGCCTTCGGCTTTGTCGTGGGAAATGCCTTCGGCAATCCGTGGATCGGACTCGTGATCGGGGCCGCCATCGGTTTCGCGATGGCCTATGGTTTGCATCAGTTCTCGGTCCCGCGCACCAAGGGGCGGTGGGCCATAATCGCTGTCGGAGCGCTTGTGGGACTGGTGTTCACCAATTTCGGCGGCGCCGTCGCCGGTGCGCTGATCGGCGCGGTGATCAGCTGGTTCTATTACTGGCTGGACAGCGGGGGCTACCGCAAGAATGTGCCGATCTATTACACCGCGCGCGAAACGCTGTGGTACAACAGTTTCCTGTTCATCTGCGGCTTCGTGTTCTTCTTCCTGATCGCGCCGCTGCTGCCGGTCCTGTGGCTTTCGTTCAATGCCGAGGACTTCTTCACCTTCACGCCCGAGATGCTGTCATTCGATCCCGAAGGCTATTCGCTCAAGCATTACCGGGATTTTCTGGGCACCGATGAATGGATGGTGCCGCTGCGCAATTCGCTGATCATCGCGCCGATCGCGACCATCATTTCGGTGAGCCTCGGCACGCTGGCCGCCATCGGCCTGTCGCAGAGCCATGTCCCGTTCCGGCAGTCGATCATGGCGATCATGATCTCGCCGATGATCGTGCCGCTGATCATTTCGGCGACCGGCATGTTCTTTTTCTACGCGCCGCTGGGCAACTGGCTCGAGGCGACGCTCGGGCTGAACCAGTCGTTCGTCGGATATCTGAAGGTCATTCTGGCGCATGCCGTGCTGGGTGTGCCTTTCGTCATCATCACGGTGACGGCGACGCTGGTGGGCTTTGACAATTCGCTGACGCGGGCGGCTGCGAACATGGGGGCCAATCCGGTGACCACGTTCTTCCGCGTGCAGATGCCGCTGATCCTGCCGGGGGTGATCTCGGGCGGGCTCTTTGCCTTCATCACGTCGTTCGACGAAGTGGTCGTCGTACTGTTCGTGGGCTCCGCCCAGCAGCAGACCCTGCCGTGGCAGATGTTCACCGGGCTGCGCGAACAGATCAGCCCGACCATTCTTGCCGCCGCCACGATCCTCGTGACGATCTCGATCCTGCTTCTGACGACGGTCGAGTTGCTGCGCCGCCGGTCCGAGCGGCTGCGGGGCTTGTCCCCCGGCTGATCTGACACCAATGAATGCCAAAACGCCCGGTCCAAGCGATCGGGCGTTTTCTTTTCTTGACCCCTGCACCGGGATTTTCTACCGCTGTCGGTGTGACGGGTGCCGCGATGGCGTCGTGGCCGAGACCCCTGTCATGGTCCAGATGTGACCTGCCGTCCTGTACGCCGGGATGCGGAGCCGGACACATCAATCTGACGCGTCCGGCATGTGACAAGGATGCGATCATGAACGACCTCGCCAATCGACCAGAATTCTTTACCTGCCACAACGGCGAGAAAGCGCCTCTGCCGTTTTCGCACGCCGAGTATGCCCGCCGTCTTGCAGTGCTGCGGGACATCATGGCCCGGCGCGATATTCCGGCGGTGCTGCTGACCTCGATGCAGAACATCGCGTATTATTCGGGCTTTCTGTATTGCGCGTTCGGGCGGTCCTACGGCTGCGTCGTCACGCAGGATGCCTGCACGACCGTTTCTGCCAATATCGACGCAGGCCAGCCGTGGCGCAGGTCGGTGGACGGCAATGTCATCTATACAGACTGGAAACGCGACAATTTCTGGCGCGCGGTCGCCAGCCTGACCGGACAAGCAGGGCGCGTGGGGATCGAAGCCGACCACATGACGCTGGCCGCGCGTGATACCGCCGAGCGGATGCTGGGCGCCCCCGAACTGGTCGATGTCGCGCCCGACACGATGCGCGCGCGGATGGTCAAGTCGGACGAGGAGATCGCCTTGATCAAGGCCGGTGCGCGCACCGCTGATATCGGCGGTGCCGCAATCCACGCCGCGATCCGCGAAGGCGCGACAGAGATCGAGATCGCGATGGCGGGCCGCGATGCCATGGAAGCCGAGATCGCGCGGGCCTTCCCCGCGGCGGAATACCGCGACACCTGGGTCTGGTTTCAGTCGGGGCCCAATACAGACGGGGCGCACAACCCCGTGACGGCGCGCGCATTGCAGAAGGGCGACATCCTGTCGTTGAATACCTTTCCGATGATTTCGGGCTATTACACCGCGCTGGAGCGAACCCTGTTCCTGGGCGCGCCGGATGCGGCGAGCCTGCGCGTCTGGAAGGCCAACGTCGCGGCGCATGAACTGGGCATCAGTCTGATCAGGAAGGGCGCTACCTGTTCGGGGATCACTGCCGAGATCAACCGGTTCTTCGCTGACGAAGGGCTGCTGGAATACCGGTCCTTCGGCTATGGCCACTCGTTCGGTATTCTCAGCCATTACTACGGGCGGGAAGCAGGGCTGGAGTTGCGGGAGGATATCGATACCGTCCTCGAACCCGGCATGGTCGTGTCGATGGAGCCGATGCTGTGGATACCCGAGGGCACGCCAGGTGCGGGCGGCTACCGCGAGCATGATATCCTTGTGATCGGCGAGAGCGGCGTCGAGAATATTACCGGGTTTCCCTACGGACCGGAGCATAACGTGATCGCGGTTTCCTGACCGGCGGAGGCGGGAAATCTTCATACTCGTTAACGGATTATTGCGCAAACCGCCGATTTCGCGGTGATTTTCCGTATGGGCGCGCGCCGGACTTAACGATCCATTAAGCATCATTCGGCAACGTCACCTCGAGCTGCCTGTCGCGGCCCGAGGTGTCACCATGTTTGATCTTGTCGAAAGCGAAGGATTTTATGCCCGCACGAAGCGGGCCGATGCGCAACGCGGGCTCGGGCTGAAACGCGGTTTCGATATCCTTGTGGCGGGCGCGCTACTGCCGCCGCTGATCCTCTTTGCGCTGGCGCTGGCGTTGCTCAATCCCCTGCTCAATCCCGGTCCGGTGTTTTTCCGGCAGGCACGGATGGGACAGAACTGCCACCCTTTCGTCGCGCTCAAGTTTCGTACCATGCTTGG
>Ga0207419_1000241_pt1 | contig 45737 bp, 44 predicted proteins | sample ElkSloMetagenome_4_FD_184723 | JGI IMG/M metagenome (GOLD analysis project Ga0207419, IMG submission 184723) | Hot spring microbial communities from Elkhorn Slough, Monterey Bay, USA - MD2A (version 2) | ecosystem: Environmental > Aquatic > Marine > Intertidal zone > Estuary: Microbial mat ...
GGAACTTTAAAATAATCCCCATCTGATTCGGGCGCACTTCCTAACAGAGAATCTCGATTTTCATAGGGTTTTAACTGATCAGAGCGGCTAATATTACTGACATCAATTGCCCGAGTTGTGGGTTTAACATTCTCAGTCTCGAGTTCTTTAAGCTGTTCAAAATATTCTAAGATACTGCCGAGTTCAGTTGTAAACTTTTCTTCTTCTTCGGGTGTAACTTTCAACCGAGCTAAATGAGCAACTTTGCGGACTTGTTCGCGATCAATCATTGTTTAATCCAGAGAAAATATAGGGAGTCAGAACATCAAAAATTGTCAGCGTTAACTGCAACAATCTTGCCAAACTACAGGTCACTGACCTCAACTTAATCAGAGCTTAGAAGTACACATCAATATTAGAGCGTCCGGTGGTTTTGAGCCAGTTTTGAGCCTCAATATAGTTATTAGGAGCAAGACGAATGGCTTGTATCCAATGTTCGGCAGCTTGACGATAATATTCTTCTGCTTTATCCTCATCTCCAGCTTCTTTTTCTCGTTCGGCTCGATAATGATACATCACCGCAATATTATTTAAAGCTTGAGGCATTCGAGGATTGAGATCAATTGCCTGATGATAATAGCCTAATGCCTTTTCATGTTCACCGTTACTGGTATGAATCAACGCGATATTATAGAGGATGTAGCTACGATCATTAGGGTCATCTTCGAGTTTAAGGGCTTCATAGTAGTTGTCTAAAGCCTCTGCATATTCGCCGTCACCTTGGGCGGACATTCCATCACGATAATAGGCGAAGGCTTCTTTAGATTTTTGATTCGTCGGCAGAATTTTGAGGATGATATCTGCCATTACTGTAAAGGTCTTATCGATGAAGTTGTCGTTACGTTGTGATCTGGGCATTGACTCGATTCTCCAGTGTTGAGAGTTGTGCGATCATTAATTTAACTTGAATTTGCCCTTGATTACCGTTGAGTTTACACTCACGCCGTTCAAAGAGCCTGTTCTATCATGCTAGCTTGTCGTTTACTTTTTCTGAAGCCCGGCCGAAAAATTGCTCTCGGATGTCGCCAGAGGACTGCTATACAAGCCGCTTACCAACACAGGATTCAACCGACAATATCAACAATCCACTCAACAAGCGTCTATTTTTATCACTGATAACTCTCTTTGGGAATGTGAGTTTAAAAATCCTCCATTAGGACAAAGCTTCACGGAGGAAGTATGTCAAACTAGAAGTAAGTATATGGAGAAAGCTTTAGGGCAGAAAAACGCGCTATGACACCAAACCCTTCGATCATGAAATCGGTTGAGCAGTTGGGCTATCGCGTCACAGTGGGGGACGTAGCCGCCCAAGCTGGAATAGATGTTAATATCGCTCAACAACAACTTCTCGCATTGGCTTCTGATGCGGGAGGACATCTTCAAGTCGCCGAGTCTGGGGAAATTGCGTTTCAGTTTCCGCAGGATTTTCGGACTGTTCTTCGCAATAAATTTTGGCGATTAAAGTTGCAAGAATGGTGGGAAAAAGTTTGGCGTGTGTTATTTTATATCATCCGCATTTCTTTTGGGATTTTGCTACTGGCTTCTATTGTGCTGATTTTTGTGAGCATTGCCATTATTTTGATTGCGATTAATTCCAGTCGAGATGGTGATGATTCCGGTGGCAGTAGCAATAGTGGTGGTGGATTTATCTTTGTTCCTCGCTTGTGGTTTGGCCCAAACTGGTATTGGTTTTTGTATTGGGATGACAATGATTATTACAATCAACGACGTCAACGTTCCGCTAACCTCAAAGACAATCAGTACAACTTTTTAGAAGCTGTCTTTTCTTTTCTCTTTGGAGATGGGAATCCGAATGCTAATTTAGAAGAACGACGCTGGAAAACGATTGCTACCTTAATTCGTAACAATCAGGGGGCAGTTATTGCTGAACAGGTTGCACCCTATCTCGATGAAATTAGTCGTCAGGAGGAAGAATACGAGGACTATATGTTACCTGTTTTAACTCGATTTAATGGTTATCCAAAAGTGAGTCCTCAAGGTGAACTGGTTTATCATTTTCCCGATTTACAAACGACTGCTACTCAATATCGTCCTCAAGGGATTGTGAGTTCTCTCAAAGAACAATTGTGGAAGTTTAGCCAAGCTAGTTCTGGTCAATTAATGTTAGCCGCAGGTTTGGGTGTTGCTAATATTGTCGGTGCGATCATTTTGGGGAATTTATTACAAGATCAGACTCTAGTTCAAAGTTTGGGTGGCTGGGTTGCCTTTGTAGATGTTATTTTCCCGCTTTTGTTGGTTTATGGGATTGGATTTTTAACCGTTCCTTTGATCCGTTTTATTTGGATAAAATGGCGTAATGCTCGCATTGAAGTTCGCAATCAAAACCGACAAGAACGGGTAGCAATATTGAATCAAGCTCAGGATTCTATTAAACAAAAACTGAGTTTTGCTCGTCAATTTGCCGCAGAAACAGTGATCGATCAAAAAGATTTAGCTTACACCACCGAATCTGATTTAGTCGAACAAGAACTCGAACAAGTAGATAAAATTGATGCCGAATGGCAAAAACGCTTAAATGAATCTAATTCTTGATTGGAATTTCAGGGTTTGAGATCAGTTGACATACATGAATTGTAGAACGTTAGGAGGGCGAAGGCGAAAATAATATTTCAAATACTCTCCGACGTTCTCGGGGTGCATCTGGAGTAAAATAACTCCATAGGGTTTCCCAGTAAAAGAAAGACATTCCTTGAAAGTTATGATCGCGAACGTCTTGAACTTGTTGCTGAATTTGTTCGATCTCAACAGGATGTCCCATTGTACCGCTTAAAATTCCAATTCCGACCGGAATTTTACCGCGAAGTTCTCGAATTGCTGGATCGTCTAACTCGCTTACAAAAGCTTTAGGGCTATCTCGATAAACTTGTAAGATTAACTCCTCAATTAAACCCTGTTGTACCCAGGTTTGCCAGTCTTGTAGAGATTCGTTATAAGCAAATTCACGGGGGTTCGGCGCGAGAGAAATCAGACAGTCTGGTTTGACGGCTTTAATGCGATCATGTAAGGTTTTCATAAACGCTGTAATTTTATCCGCCCTCCACCGCATCCATTCGGGATCTGCGGGATTATTCGGCGGAAGTTTACCCTCATGTTCTTGCTTATAAATTTTACGAGTATACCAATCATAACCCAGTTCTATTGGCATTCCAAAATTATCATCAAATTGTATACCATCAACATCATATTTAATCACGACTTCAATAATTAAGTCTTCTATAAATCTCTGAACTTGAGGATGCAAGGGATTTAACCACACATTTTTAATCCCCAACCATCCGGACAATTTATTACTCGGTGGAAAGTTGGGAAGTAAAGCATCGTTTAAATCTTGTAGAGAAGGAATGGCTAAAAATTTAGAACTTTGGGGTAAAGTAATCCATTCGGGATGGCGTTGGACTAGCTGAGAATTTATCGGTGCCATCAACCCATATTCAAACCAAGGAATTACTCTTAAGTCTCTTTGATGTCCTTGACTAATAATATCAGATAAAACATCTTTTCCAAAATGAATTAAGTTTAGCAATGAATCTTGAAAGCGTCCTGTAACTCGACGGGCGGTAGCACTTGGATAAAAGGTTGTTCCTCGATTCCAAAACACCGGATAAACGGTATTAAAATTTAATTGTGAAAGTTGATCTAATGCTCGTTGAACTCCACCGGGAACAAACAAAATACCACTATTGACATTAGTAATCCAAACGCCCCGAATTTCATCGCTAGCTGTCACTGAAGTTTGAGAGATTGTAGTCGGATAAAAATGAGTTAATGTCAGAGCAACGCTTAAACATAAACTCAAAAAAATAAGCATTAACAGATCAAGTCTTTTTTGTCGCCGTCTGATCATTTTTTAATGTTTTTCAATTCATCTATTTTACTCTATAATAGAGCAAAGTTTAGCACGATTTGTTCAACTCATTACTAATTACGAACATGACAGCAATTTCACCGAACGAGAAAAAAAAGATTTCCATTCCTCCTTTAGAAAATGGAGATTCTTTGACCCGCCCAGAATTCGAGCGTCGTTATAGCAATATGCCTCACCTCAAAAAAGCCGAACTCATTGAAGGAATTGTTTATATGGCTTCACCTCTACGTTTTGAATCTCACGCCGAACCTCATGCTAATCTAATGATTTGGTTAGGAACTTACAAAGTTGCAACTTCTGGTGTTCGTTTAGGCGATAATCCAACAGTAAAATTAGATCTTGATAATGAACCACAACCTGATATTGTGTTGTTAATTGATAGCCAATATGGAGGACAATCTCGCCTCAATGAAGAGGGTTATATTGAGGGCGCACCTGAACTGATAGCCGAGATTTCTGCGAGTACAGCAACCATTGATTTACGAGATAAAAAACGGGCTTATCGTCGCAATGGTGTCCAAGAATATATCGTTTGGCAAGTCAGCGATCGCAAATTAGATTGGTTTTGTTTGGAAGGAGGAGATTATATTTCTTTGCAGCCTAAAAATGACATCATTCAAAGTAGAATTTTTCCAGGATTATGGTTAGCCGTTACAGCACTTTTAGCCGGATAAATGTCCCAGGTTATCACCACTCTACAAACGGGGTTAGCCTCAAGCGAGTATCAAGCTTTTCAACAAAAATTAAAAACAGACTAAAATTTATATCCCATAATTCATTATAATAAACAATAGGAGTTAACTCCATAATCGAGTTGACCACAGCGAAAAGACTTCAGAAAATTCTCTACACGAGGCAATTTTATTATGGCTTATGACTACGATCTATTTGTAATCGGTGCAGGTTCAGGCGGATTGGCGTCTTCCAAACGGGCGGCTTCCTACGGCGCAAAGGTGGCGATTGCCGAAAATGATCTCGTTGGGGGAACCTGTGTGATTCGGGGTTGTGTCCCGAAAAAATTGATGGTTTATGCTTCCCATTTTTCTCACTATTATAAAGATGCACTCGGCTATGGTTGGAGTGAGGTAGAACCCTCTTTTGATTGGAAAAAATTAGTCGATGTTGTTGATAAAGAAGTGCGACGTTTGAGTGAACTCCACATTAGCTTTTTGGAAAAAGCAGGTGTTGAGTTGATTCGCGGATATGCGAAATTTATCGATCCCCATACCCTAGAAGTTGGCGATCGCAAAGTGACAGCCGATAAGATTTTAATCGCGACTGGAGGACATCCCGTTAAACCTCAAATTCCTGGAATTGAACATAGTATTTCATCAGATGATATGTTCCTTTTAACTGAAAAACCGCAGCGATTTGCAGTCTGGGGAGGGGGTTATATTGGAGTAGAATTTGCATCAATTCTCAAAGGTTTAGGAAGTGAAGTAACTCAGATTATTCGCCGAGATTGGATTTTACGAGGATTTGATCAAGATATCCGGAGTAATATTCAAGACGGAATGAGTAAACATGGCGTCAATTTTCTTACGAATACGACCATTGAAAAGATTGAAAAAACCGATGAAGGTTTGAAACTTATCCTCACAGGTGAACACGCAGAAAAACCGTTAATTGTCGATCAACTTCTCTGTGCAACTGGTCGCAAACCCAACTTAGGCAAATTAATGTTAGAAAATGCCGGGGTTGAAATGAATCAAGATGCGATCGCTGTCACTCTCGATAGTCAAACATCTCAACCTCATATTTATGCCGTGGGAGACTGTACAGATCGGGTAAATTTAACCCCCGTAGCAATTGCTGAAGGTCGTGCTTTTGCTGACACTGAATATGGTCATCTTCCTCAATCTATTAGCCATGAAAATATTGCCACAGCCGTTTTTTCTCAACCCGAAGCGGCAACAATTGGGATGTCAGAAGAGCAAGCTAAAGAAAAATTTGGTGAGGCGATTAAATGTTACACGGCTCGTTTTCGTCCCCTCTTTCACAGTTTAACTGGTGCCGATGAAAAAGTGTTTATGAAGTTAATTGTTGAAACCAATACAGATCGCGTTTTAGGGGCGCATATGGTCGGTAAAGATTCGGCTGAACTCATTCAAGGAATTGCGATCGCCGTTAGTATGGGGGCGACGAAAAAAGATTTTGATCGGACAATGGGAATTCATCCCACCAGTGGCGAGGAATTCGTAACTATGCGTTAGAATCTTGAACTTTAATTAGAGAAAGAGAGGATTAAAAAAAATATTTATTCCTCTTTTTTTTCTGATTTGATAGAATTAACCTGATTAATTTAATCATCCATACACCAACATTTCATCAATGGAAAAATTAAAACCGTTCAATCTCTTTACTCACCTGCGACCTTTGAAGCAGAAGCCATTCCGAACCCTTTGTGCATTACTGTTTATCAGTTTTGCTTTATTGACCTTTTTGAGTAGACAGTCTCCTGTTTTTGGACAAACTCAAGCCACCGTTGCGATTGATTTTGGTGCGCCCGTACAAGGAATTCATTCGATGAGTGGTTTTTTATATGGTATTGGTGATAACAAACCCCCCAATGATAAATTAAGTCCGTTGCAACCGAAGTTGTGGCGAACCTCTACATTAAAGCATTATCCTCGAATTACAGGTATCGGTTCTCAATTTCAATTACTCTTAAGTGATACTTGGGGCTATGGAAAAGCTCGGGGCTGGCCCTATGAAGACTATGATAAATGGGAAGAACACGTTAGAAAACTTGCTCAACAACATAAAGATAAAAATATGACCTGGGATGTTTGGAATGAGCCAGATCTTAAAGATCCTTTTTGGCGAGGAAGTCGAAAACAATTTTTTGAAACCTACAAACGAGCTTACACTGCTATTCGTCAAGAACTCGGACCAAATGTAATGATTGGAGGGCCGAGTATTGCCAAGTATGATCAAGGTTTTTTGCGAGATTTCTTAGATTATTGCAGAGAAAATAATCTAGAAGTTAACTTTATTTCTTGGCACGAACTCAACGACCAAGAGATTACCCGAATTAATAATCATGTTGAAGAAGTCCGGCGTTCATTTGTACAAAATTCCAAGTATCAAAGCCTCAAAATTCAGAAAATTTATCTCAATGAAATTGTCGGGCCAACTGCTCAATATCGCCCCGCAGAAAATTTAGGATATCTGACTTACGCCGAACAAAGTCGGGTTGATGGTGCTTGTAAAGCGTGTTGGGAACCCATCGGAGGTGGGCGTAATAATTGTTTTAATGAAAGCCTTGATGGTTTAGTGACGCCCGAACAGTCGGCACCGAGAGCGGTGTGGTGGGTTTATAAAGCCTATGCAGAGGGGTTGAGTTCCCGAGTCAAGAGCGAGTCGAGTAACCCCAGAGTCGTCGCCTTAGCCAGTCAGTCTAACCCCAAAGGTGAAGCTCAAATTTTGTTTGGTTATTTTGAACAAGGCGCCTCGCCAGGGAGAGCAACAGTTGTCTTGACGCTAAGAAATTTACAACAGCTTGAAGTCGCTCGTTCAGGAAAACCATTAACCTTTGCTGTGGCGAGAATTCCTGATTCTGGAGAAAAGGTGATTCCCCAACTCGAAACTGTGAAACAAGACCAAATCTCTGTCAGTAATCAAATTGTCCGGTTGACGATTCCTAACTTAAAACTGCACGAAAGCTACTTGCTTACAATTCGTTAAATCAAAAGCTATTGCTCTGATACTTTAGGATACGATATAGCAGAACTGTTCTTTGTTAATTTGAATAACATCCCTCCCCAGAGGGATGCCGATTAATTAAATAAACTCCATAAAATGTATCAAAATTTGGTAAAATGTTTAAAAACTTTAAAACCACTCCAAAAATTATTCGGCTTAAAACAGAATTAATATAAGAATTGTAAAGAGCTATAAATAAGCTATGTTCATTGACCTATCCTAGATCATATAATCTGTGTTTAACTCGAAAAAAAAAGAGGAGGTGAGTCGGAACTGTGCATAAGTTTTTATGTCCGTGTTGTTCTGAACCCCTATTGGTTCATATTAGCGTTCAAAAAAAGATAGGATTCTGTATTCAGTGTCATCAAGAAATGCCACTACTCGAAAATTATGGTTTTTCGGGAATCACCTCTTATTCTGAGGTAGAATTGAGTCCAGTTGATCCCCTATCAAATTTAAACGATATTCAACAATTATCTCGTCAATTTCTAGAAACTCGACTAGAAGGAATAGTAATTTTAGATCGAGATAGAAAGATCACTTTTTTAAATCACAAAATGGCAGAAATGCTAGGAACATCGATAGAAGAAATGAGCGGTAAATCTTTTACTCTGTTCTTAGATCGAGAACATCCAGCATTTTCTCAGCTTTGCTCCTATCATAATCTAGCGAAAAAAGAAGAAAGATATGAAATTAAATTACACCATAAACGAGGAGATTTTATTTGGGTAAAGTTGTCTGTTAATGTTATCCGCGATCAAGAAAATCAGTTTAAAGGCTATCTTTGTCGAGTTATTGACATTACACATAGCAAACAGATGAAGCAGGAAATTCAACAACAAAATCGACGAGAAAAAGCTCTCAATCGTCTGACGCAAGTGATGCGATCTTCTTTTAATTTAGAGATTGTTTTTTCAGCAGCAGTTGAAGAAATAGGTAAAATATTTCCAGTTTTATCGGTGCAAATTGTTGAATATATTTCCGATGAACAATGCTGGCTAAGTCGAGCTGAGTATCGTTCTCCCGAGGCAAAATTTGCTGTCAATTCTCCAGAAAGTTTAGAACCGATTAAAAAATTAGTTCATCCGCGATTATTACGATTTGAGCCTCGACATCTCGTTAAACTTGATCGAGAAGGGTCTTCAATTCCTTTAAAAGCTCCCGCTCATTTGACAGCTAACACCACTTCACACAAAAAAGTCAAAATAGACGAAAATAAAATTGATGAGTTTCTGCACAATAGTCCAGGAGCTTGGCTACCCGTACCGTTGTACTCTCACTCAGAGATATGGGGAAGTCTAAGCCTAGTAATGAAAAATCCGGGACATAGTTGGCAAGAATCGGATTTAAAATTAATTTATAGTTTTGCCAATCAACTCTCCGTTGCCATCAATCAAGCTGAACTTTACCAGCAACTCGAGGAGGCAAAAAAGAAATTAAAATACTTATCCGGTATTGATAGCTTAACTCAACTGCTCAATCGTCAAAGCTTCAATGAGTACCTCTACAAAAAATGGGATCATCTCTCTCAAGAATCCTTACCTTTGTCGATGGTTTTGTGTGATATAAACTATTACTCATTTTATCGTGAAACCTATGGGGAACACGCAGCCGGACAATTCCTAAAACAAGTGGCTCAAACCATTAATACAGCCGTCAAAAATCCTCATCATCTCGTTGCTCGCTATGATGAAACTGAGTTTGCGGTGTTGTTACCCAAAGCCAATTCAGCGATCGCCATACAATTGGTTGAAACGATTCAAACTCAAGTTGAAAAAATTAAATTAACCCCAGAATCAAGAGATGAACGACAATACTTGTCAATGAGTTTTGGGATCGCCAGCACGATTCCTCGATTGGGGAGTTCTGCTGAACAGCTACCCGAAGCGGCTGAACAAGCCCTTGATCACGGAGCTTCTCAACTGTGTAAATGTTTACTCTCGACAAAACTAGGGTAAATCAAACAGAGAGCAGTTGTTCAGAAAATCGCAGACATCAGCATTGAACTTTTGAGAACATCTGGGAGTCTCTAAGGATATAGACCCGAAAAGGTAAAGGAGAATCCGCAGGTGTTCGTTAAGGATACCACCGATATGTTAACTGATGACGACTGCTCTGATGCCTTTTTGGTACAACAGTGTCAGAAAGGCGATCGCCAATGCTTTCGCTATCTCTACCAACGTTACCAGGGAAAAGTTAGATCAACTCTATATCAACTCTGCGACTCCTCGTCCCTTGATGATTTGGTGCAGGAGGTATTCTTGCGGGTGTGGAAAGGTTTACCATTACTCAAGCAACCTGCAACCTTTTCGACGTGGCTGTATCGAATTACGTGGAATGTAGCCACAGATCGACGCCGAATGTTAGCCAGACATCATTCATTTAACTCAAAACTTAAGACAATAGATCCGACAGGTGATTCTGATATTCTCTCCTCTGGGGGTGATTCTTCTGATTTAATGCACCTACACTATCAAGATCTGGTACAACGGGGGTTAGCTCACCTGAGCTTTGAACATCGTACTGTGATGGTTTTACATGATCTTGAGGAAATCCCCCAAAAAGAAATCGCTGAAATTTTAAATATTCCGTTAGGAACTGTCAAGTCTCGTTTATTTCATGCTAGAGCCGCTCTGCGGAAATTTTTGCAACGTGAAGGAGTCAACCTATGAGTAAGTTGCCAACTAATGATCAAGCGTTGATTAATTTTCTCAAGCAAAATCGTCCTACTGCTCCTGAAGCTACATCGGATTTAGAAGAGAGAATTATCGCTGCTATTGATACTGACGATCCTGTATTATCGGAGTCTATTTCGACACATCCCTCAGTGGCGACTAAGACTTTAAGATTAGTTTCTTCTTTGATTGCAGTCGGTTTAACTCTATTTTGGATGGGTTATCGCCTAGTATCTTCTTCCTCGCTGAGTCCTAGTGAACAATCTCAGTTAGAAGGTTTTATTGAAAGTAATTGGAATGGAGCGATGGAAGAAACTCAAGAAACCAGTTGGTTAACCATACCAGATAACTCTCAAGATTAACGTTCCCCTGTGATCAGATGAAATCCTTAAAGATTTGCGTGACTATGATTGATCGGGAGAACGGAAAAAACTTCTGACTTCTTTTCTTCTCCTTATACATAACATGACTGTTTCGATTTCATCTAAAAAGGGGTCACAGGTACAGATTGTTGATCAATGATCTTGACGGTGACTGCAAAAATAAGTCATGGTTCACTCTCTAATAACTTGCCCAGAATTAAATTAGTTTAAAAAATAGGTTAAATTATTAATTTTATGCTTAAGTCTTGGGTTTTTGGGTTAACTTTGTTATTATTCTGTGGCAAGGGAGCGATCGCGAATTGTGAGATTTTACCTCGGAGCTTCCCGAACGTACTCGCTCAAGCCAAAGTTTATGCCGGAGAACCAGACGACGATACTGAGCAGTTGCTAGAGCAATTAAATGCAACCCCTGAGCAGAAGCAGAAAATGGAAGACATTCGCGCTCAGTATCAAGATCAGATTTCCCAACACAAAAAACAAGTCCGTCAAACTCAACAACAATTGCAAGAGTTGTTATCGACGAATGCGAGGGAAAGTCAAATTCGTCAAAAATATGATGAATTGATCCGCCTGAAGCAAGAGATGAGCAAGTTACAGTTTGAGATCATTCTGCAAGTTCGAGAAGTGCTGACACCTGAACAACGCCGTCAGTTTGCCGATATTATGGAACAAAGACGTCGTAACCGTCCGCGCTAAAACCGCCAGTAGAACTGCTCAATTTTTCCGCCACCTGAGAAAGATCAGGGGTATCTTCTCATCAATTTATGAAGTTTTGTAAAAAAATGAGAGATCTTCTGATAGGATCTTAAGTTAAGTTTAATACCCCCATATTTATGACTATATTAATCGTGGGTGCGACTGGCACTCTAGGCAGACAGATAGCTCGTCGTGCGTTGGACGAAGGCTATAAAGTCCGTTGCTTGGCCCGTAGTTACAACCGCTCGGCTTTTCTCAAAGAATGGGGAGCCGAATTGGTTCCTGGGGATCTCTGCAAACCCGAAACCCTTAAAGCCGCTCTCGAAGGTGTGAGCGCCGTGATTGATGCGGCCACTTCTCGACCGACTGATTCTTTAAGTATCAAAGATGTTGATTGGAAGGGTAAAGTTTCACTCATTCAAGCCACCAAAGCCGCAGGAATTGAACGCTATATTTTTGTCTCCTTCCTCGATGCGGAAAAATACAGACAAGTCCCGCTACTTGATATCAAATACTGCACAGAGCTATTTTTAGCAGAGTCCGGTTTGAAGTATACGATTTTAAGACCTTGTGGCTTTTTACAAGGAATCATTGGTCAGTATGCCATCCCGATTTTAGACGGTCAATCTGCTTGGGTTCCGGGAGTAAGTTCTCCGATCGCTTATATGGATACCCAAGATATCGCCAAATTTGCCATTCGCGCCCTGTCTGTACCCGAAACTGAAAACCAAGCTTTCCCCGTCGTGGGTTCTCGCGCTTGGTCAGCCGACGAAATTATCCGCCTGTGTGAACGACTCTCGGGTAAAGACGCTAAGATTACCCGCACTCCCACGAGTGTATTAAGGTTTGTTCGGAGTGTAACTCGTTGGTTTCAGTGGACATTGAATATCTCCGATCGCTTGGCATTTGCTGAAGTCTCCGCCACAGGTCAACCCTTGAAAGCGTCTATGGACGAAACCTACCGTGTATTTGGTTTTGATCCCGCAGAGATGACCACTCTAGAAGACTATCTGCAAGATTACTATGGCCGGATTATGAAGAAAATTAAAGAAGTTGAATACGAGCGGGAAAAACAGAAAAAACGTAAACAAAAAAGAACCCCCTTTAAGAAAACTTAATCTCGTGCGTCAGAGCGATTGCCATTTCCGCCGTTTAATGTTCTCAGGCAGGTGGGGTTGAATGTTTGTCCAGGCGGACTTAAGTTATGGTAGAATTCACTCTATGCCATACGGAAGTCGGGCGGGAGTTTGATAGCTCTGTGATTTTCGCGTTCGAGGTCGAAAAACTTGCGGGTGTGAACTTCAACGAGATCATTATGCGGCTTTGAATATTCTCAAAAAAGCTATCAGTACGGCGGTAAACGTCGAAGCTACTCTCCTCAAAGTGGAACGCTGCTGGAGATTTGACCTATTGGTGGGTTGATTGTGATCACGGTTCTCTCGGATGCAGGCTCCGTCGTTGTACGGTGAACCAGTACGGTGAACCAGTGCGGTGAGTCCAGCGCGGGTTCGCGCGGTGCGACCCTGCTGCTTCTCAAGCAGCTCTGCGTAACGCGCACCAACAGAGGCGGTTTCCCCTGCGTGGAGCGCGAAGTCCGTTGCGGGGGTTCCCCCCGTTGTAGGAACTTCGTAATCTTAGCAACTGGTGAACCCGTTGGGCGGAGTAATCTGTGACTTCGTTAATCCATTCAGGTCAAATCCTCGACAGAAGATTTCCCTCCACTCAGGTCCCAGGAGTGTCAATGAACTCTCAACGGATTGAAAGTTGATGGGTTAGATTATATTGTTTTGAACCTAAGTTAAGTTAATTCGCGTGCCCAAAGCTGGGATTATTTATAACGATGCCAAATCAGCGGCTTGTCGAATCGCTAGCGAGTTGAAAGACAAGCTGACTTCTAATGGCTGGCAAGTTCACACTGCAACGGGTGTGGGAGGCTTGCTTGGCTATTCTAACCCTGATCGTCCCCTGTGTCATACACCTGTCGATCAGCTTGCGCCTCCAGGCTTTGATGAAGATATGGCTTTTGCCATTATTCTGGGTGGAGATGGCACGGTATTATCTGCCTCTCGCCAAATTGCACCCAAAGGAATCCCCATGCTAACCGTCAATACAGGTCACATGGGATTTTTGACCGAAACTTATATTAACCAATTACCGACGGTTCTCGAACAGGTCATGGCGGGAGATTACATCATCGAAGAACGAGCGATGCTTTCTGTAGAGATTTATCAGGAAGATAAGTTACTCTGGGAAGCGCTGTGCTTAAATGAGATGGTTTTGCATCGTGAACCCATGACCTGTATGTGTCATTTCGAGGTCAAAATTGGCCGACACACTCCGGTTGATATTGCTGCCGATGGGGTGATCATTTCCACGCCAACGGGTTCTACAGCCTATTCTCTGTCGGCAGGTGGTGCCGTTGTTACCCCAGATGTGGGCGTGTTGCAACTGTTGCCGATTTGTCCCCATTCTCTGGCTTCGAGAGCCTTAATTTATGCCGAGAAAGAACCCGTGACCATTTATCCGGCGAGTCCTAACCGCTTGGTGATGGTCGTTGATGGTAATGGTGGATGTTATGTCTTATCAGATTATCGGGTAAGAGTGACGCGATCACGTTATTCTGCTCGTTTTATTCGGCTGAAGTTGCCAGAATTTTTCCAGGTTTTGCGAGAAAAGTTGGGTTGGGGACTGCCTCATATTGCTAAACCCACTTCTGTTGAATTGCCGTGAGGTGTTCGTCGGACTCAAATTTGATGGGTAAGGAGGAGGGGAGATCTTGACCTCACGACTTCTGCCTTATGGGGAGATGCGGAAGTCTGTTGATCTCTCATCGTTCAAATTTCCCTCTAACGTGGTAAAACGGTTAATATCGCTGCGGGGGGATTTGTCAATGAGTGTAATTGCTGGCGAGCATCATCCATCAATTTTAGTGATTGAATCAGATGAACTCTTAGCCCAACACGTGAGCTTAGATTTAGAAGAATCAGGCTACTATCCAGTTGTGGTGTCTAATGTCACGGTGGGACTTCATCGAGCCACAGAAATGCAACCTGCTTTGATTGTGGTTGATCGGATGTTGGGAGGAGAGTCCGGATTAACGCTCTGTCGTCATTTGAGAAATCAAGGAAACCGTACACCGATGGTGGTGTTTATGGCGCGGGATACGGTTGAAGATCGGGTGGCTTGTTTAGAATCAGGAGCGGATGATTACTTCCTCAAACCCTATCGCACAGAATCGTTTTTGCAATTGGTGCGTCTGTATTTACAACCCACTGATCACAACACCGATCAACTCCGCTTTAGTGAATTGGGATTGGATTTAGCGACTCGATGTGCTTTTCGTAATGGTCGAACCATTGAGTTAACCATGAAGGAATTTGATCTGCTTCGATACTTAATGGAACATCCACGAGAAGTTTTAACCCGTGAACAAATCTTAGAAAATGTCTGGGGTTATGATTTTTTGGGTGAATCAAATGTGATTGAAGTTTATATTCGCTATCTCCGTCTCAAAATTGAAGAAGAAGGGGAAAAACGTCTGATTCAAACGGTAAGAGGCGTGGGTTATGTTTTACGAGAGTCTTGATTCGACAGGGAACAAATTAAGCCAAATTAACAACATGATCGGTAATTCTGTATTCGCTTGATCTCTGATTCGGTTTTTTAACGATTTTCTATGAGCAAATTTTTGGCTTTCTGTTTACTCCCGCTTGGACTGGGGGCGGTGTTGAGTGGTGTTGTTTTCCCCATGCAAACGGCTTCAACACTGGAACTTTTTTTCTTTTCTGATTTTATCGCTCAGTTTTCATCCCCATCTGAAGAAAATTTAGGTCAAATGCTCCCGATAACAGCCCAGACAACCCTTGGAAGTGAAGTGATTGAACTGGAAGTCGCTCGCACTCCTACTCAACAACAACTTGGACTAATGTATCGGACTTCGTTACCGGATAACCGAGGAATGCTATTTTCCTTTTCTCCACCTCGGGTTGTCGGCTTTTGGATGAAAAATTGTAAGATTTCTTTGGATATGATTTTCATCCGTAATGGCATTGTCCAAGCGATTCAGGTGGGTGCGCCTCCCTGTACAACAGAACCTTGTCCGACCTATGGCCCTCAGGTTCCTGTAGACCAAGTGATTGAAGTGCGAGGAGGGCGAACTCAAGCGTTGGGAGTCAAACCCGGCGATCGCATTGAGATTGAATATCTGAACTCTGATCGCCGGGAGAGTCTGAATCAATGATCGGAAAAAATTTTTTTTACAGAATCTTTACAAAGTTTAACTGGATTTGATAAAAATTTAATGATAAAGTCTATCCACAAGTCAAGAAATTTGCTACGCTATCATTTCTAGCGTCTAAAGTTTATCCGACTTCCATTGAGCCATTCGCTCAGTTGATTAAGGTGTGAGAGACAAATGTTTGCTTGAGCGCTATCGAGGTATTCTGATCGCGATCGTGATTGCGGCCCGGGTATTTGCTTCGATTTTTGGGTTAGGGTAAGAAGTCAAAGTTGATTGACAAGATACCCAGGCGGTGGATGCAGCTCGTTCTTAGATTCTGACCCCGGACAGATTCAATCCTTGGAAGAAGCTGTTGCAGTAGTAAGTTGCGAAATAGTCTCTAGATTAAGCCTATAACTACGCATAGCTAAACAAGTAACTTAATTGGGTTACTTTTGAGTTGCTGATCATCGGCAACCGTGAGGAGTGCAAAAGTTCAAAAGAGTTCGGAATTTGATTTACAGTGAATGTAGATCAACAATCAGTGTGAGTGTAGAACTCAAAAAAGTCTGACTTTTTAACGCTGAAATTGCAGGTAGACAAAAAACAAACTGGCTTAGTGTTGTTTTCAAAAGAACTATCTACATTACACAATGGTGTCTATTAAAGGGGAGGTGAATACCAAAATGACACCAAACACCTACTCTCGATTTGTGCGATTTTTACAAGAAGAGTTATGTGTTTCGCCAGCCCAGATCGCGTTTGCGGAGAAGGCTCAAGCTACGTCTGATGAAAAACAAAGATATCGTGATCCTAATCCACTATCAATGACTCTTTTGCAGTATGGATTGGTGACTTTAGAACAACTCGATAAAATCTTTGATTGGTTAGAAACTGCTTAATTAATGATCAAATACAAAGCTTCACACTTCAAATGTGGGTGGCTTCGTTGACCTTTTCAAGACAATTGAAAATGTAGGGTAGGGCAGATAAAATGGGCTTGCTAAGTCTTCGAGTTAGCCCGAATTTGATGCCCTCTAAACTGAATTTAGTTAGGCTGTAGAATATCTCCAACGATGAGCAGATTAGGGGAGTTCAAAATGGTGGATCGATCAGGCTTACAACCGGGCGATCGCTTACGAGTGATTACTCCCAGTGGTGCGCTGCGTGATCTCGAACGGTTTGAACAAGGCCTAGAAATTTGGCGATCGCGAGGTTATGATTTAGAACTGACTGCGGGTTACGATCAGCAGTGGGGTTATCTGGGTGGAACGGATCAAGCCAGACGTGATCAATTCGCCGAAGCCTTGAATGATCCTGATTGTCGGGGTATTATTTGTTCTAGAGGTGGTTTTGGGGCGACTCGTTTGCTTGAAAGTTGGCAATGGGAAAGACTCAAACCGGATTGCACTTCTAAGTTTTTAATCGGTTTTTCAGATATTACCGCTTTACTGTGGGGAAGTCTCGGGAAAACCGCAGGTGTACATGGCCCGGTGTTAACGACTTTAGGGGAAGAACCCGACTGGTCTATTAAACGTTTATTTGATTGGTTGGAAGGTCGTCCGATTGAACCGTTACAGGGAACCGGATGGGGAAATGGAACAGTGCGAGGACAGTTATTACCGGGAAATTTGACAGTGGCAACTTGTTTGCTAGGAACGGCTTACCAACCTTCGTTATCCGGTGCAATTTTAGCCTTTGAGGATGTCAATGAGGAACCCTACCGCATTGATCGAATGTTAACCCAGTGGCGGATGACCGGAGCATTACAACAAGTTGCGGGAATTGCTTTAGGGCGCTTTAGTCAGTGGGAGAAAAATATTAACCCCCATAGTTTTAAGTTAGAAGAAGTTTTGCGCGATCGCTTAGGAGATTTAGGGATTCCAATTGTTTCTGATCTGCCCTTTGGTCACGACGGAGCTAATGGGATCTTACCTGTGGGAATTATAGCAGAATTAGATGGAGAGAGAGGAATTTTAAATTGTTTGAGCGAATATTTTTAGGATTCAATGATATTAAATTCGTTTTCCATCTCACTATCAGTATCAGTCTCAGTATCAGTATCGACTAAAGGTAATAAAATTTCTACTGTTGTTCCTTGATTTCTTCCCGCACTATAGAGTTTAATTTGACCCCCCATCATCTCAACTAAGTGTTTAGAAATCACCAAACCTAGCCCCGTACTGCCGAGAGGATGAGAACGGGATTCATCTTCAACTTGAAAGGGTTGAAACAGTCGATTTTGAGTAGACGGATCAATACCAATTCCAGTATCTTGAATGGTAATAATTGCCATCAGGGTTTCTTGAGGCTTATTATTTTTGGAAGAAATGACTCGAGATTCAATTTGAGTGGAAATCGTGATGCTTCCTTTTTCGGTGAATTTAATCGAATTGCCAATGACATTAATAAAAACTTGTTTCAGTTTGGTTGGATCGGCTTTAACTCTAAGAATACTTTGATGATTTTTCCGATAAAGTAATAAGTTCTTTTGACGAATATTGGCGAGTTGTAAATAAATTGCAGCCGACAAACTCGAATGTAAATCAACCGTTCTAATCTCAACCGTGACTCGACCCGATTCTATCTTAGCGAGATCTAAAACTTGATTGAGTAAAGTCAACAAATGGATAGAAGATTGATAAGCTTGTTGTAGCATTTCTATTTCTTCTTCACGATCATCACACAAATCATCCAGTAACAACTGGAGTGAACCAATAATTCCATTCATTGGTGTTCTCAGTTCGTGAGAAGTCTGCCGAAGAAACTCATCTTTGCGACGGTTTATTTCCTGTAACGTTGCATTTTGAGCTTGTATTGTGCAACATCGATCATGAGTTAAGGCTAGCACTTGTTCAAGTTCAATTTTTTCAGCGTTCAACCGTTCTGTGGTTTGATCGAGTAACGTTGCCAGTTCAGCCTTTTCTTCTTGTAATGTATATTGTTGTTTATAACAGATGAAAGTAGTGACGCTAGCGAAAATAGCAATGAAAATACAAAAACCATAAGTCATCCAACTAAGAGATAAAAGAGATTGAGCAACCGCAGTGAGAAAAATCAATCCAGCTAAACCAGCAAACCCAATCGAGGTGTATTGCCAAATCTTAATATGCTGTGGTCGTTTTTTTCTCATTGATCACTTGCACCCATCTGTTGCCTGAAAAGTTTTACTGAGAGTCATCAATACTCTACTTACTCTATTCTATGCTATTGTCTCAAGAGATTAAACGGCAAGAGTCAGACTTGATATTTGAGTTCACAGGTCAATAAAAGTCCTTTTTCTTCCAGCTAGCTGAGTTCAACAGAATCAACAGGACTCAACCGATGCTCAACCCAATAGATCAGAAGTTTTGTCCCTAACATCACCCTGACAACCTATATAAACAACTATATAAACCATACAAAATTTAATCCCGATCTAGATTTTTCATGGCTGTGAGAGTTGACTGATATTTTGATATGATTATAGGCTGAATTACAGTTCAAGCTGTAAACCTTGACAATACCTAAAATTTTCAACTCCTCCATCTAGAATTCCTATGACTCAGAACTACCGCATTACTCTTCTTCCTGGCGACGGCATTGGCCCTGAAATTATGGCAGTGGCGGTAGATGTCCTCAAAGCCGTTGGTCAACAATTAGAGATCACCTTTGACTTTCAAGAGGCTTTAATTGGCGGTGTTGCAATTGATGCCACAGAAGAACCTTTACCCGCTGCATCTCTAGAGCAATGTCGCCAAAGTGATGCGGTACTCTTAGCTGCAATTGGGGGCTATAAATGGGATAATTTACCTCGTCATCAACGTCCAGAAACGGGACTATTAGCGCTGAGAGCAGGGTTAGGGTTATTTGCTAATCTACGCCCCGCTACTATTTTACCCCATTTGGTGGATGCTTCCTCTCTGAAACGGGAGGTTGTAGAAGGGGTTGATATTATGGTTGTCCGAGAACTGACTGGCGGCGTTTACTTTGGTCAACCGAAGGGAATTTTTGAGACGGAAACCGGAGAGAAACGGGGAGTCAATACGATGGCTTATACCGAGTCGGAAATTGATCGCATCGGACGAGTGGGGTTTGAAACGGCTAAAAAACGAGGCGGAAAATTGTGTTCTGTTGATAAGGCTAATGTTCTCGATGTCTCTCAACTTTGGCGAGATCGGATTACACAACTTGCCGATCAATATCCTGAGATTGAATTATCTCATCTTTATGTTGATAATGCTGCAATGCAGTTGGTTCGCTGGCCGAAACAGTTTGATACGATTGTTACGGGGAATTTATTTGGCGATATTCTCTCGGATGCAGCAGCGATGTTGACGGGAAGTATTGGAATGCTTCCGTCGGCGAGTTTAGGAGAATCCGGGCCAGGGGTGTTTGAACCTGTACACGGTTCGGCGCCAGATATTGCTGGACAAGATAAAGCTAACCCCCTCGCTCAAGTTCTCAGTGCCGCGATGATGTTACGCTATGGTTTAGATCAACCGTCTGCGGCAGACAAAATCGAACAGGCTGTATTGAAAGTGCTGGATTGGGGATATCGTACTGGAGATATCGGATCAGAAGGAATGAAACTGGTGGGATGTCGGGAAATGGGAGAAATATTGCTCAAAGCACTCGCAGAACCGGACGCTTAAGTATTGGGAATTATTGAGGTAATTCAACAGTAAAAGTGGTTAAATTCTTTTGACTGCTGACTTTAATCTCTCCTCGCAGTTGTTCAACTAATTTCTGCACTAAAGCTAAACCTAACCCAGTTCCGCCTTGTTTCCAGGGATCAGCATTGGGAACTCGATAAAATTTATCAAAAATTTTGGGAAGTTCTTTTTCTGAAATTTCTGCTTGGTTTGTAATCGTAAATTTCACCCCCAATGGTTTTGAATGTTCTTCATTATTCTTCGGCTTCAAGGATTTTTTGGAAGAGTGGGTTTCAGTTGCCGTTTTGTTTCGGACGGTTAAACAAACTTCACCGCCATTCGGAGTATACTTACAAGCGTTATTGAGCAACTCTGCTAAAATTCGTTCTAAACTACTAGAATTGGTTAGAATAGAAGGCAAATTTTTAGGAGATTTAACGTTAAGGACTTGCTGGCGCTCTTGAGTTCGAGAATAGAAGGGTTTAAGAATCTGAGGTAGCCATTGGGATAACTCCACAGTTTCTAAAGAAATCGGCATTGAGGAGGCTTCGAGTTTTTGTAAATCCAACAAATCATTAATTAAGTTTGTTTCTCTTGTCCACTCCTGTTCTAAAATACTAATATAGCGTTGAACTTGCTCATTTTGCGAGACTAACTTCATCATATGAATTGCCATTTTCATATTGGTTAGAGGAGTCCGCAGTTCGTGAGAAACGGTACTGAGAAAATCATCTTTCAGCTTATTGAGTTGCTGAAGTTCCTTGACTTTTTGTTGAAGTTCTGAGGTTCGTTCTTGAACTTGACGTTCGAGATCGGCATTCAAATCTTGAACTTGACGGTATAATTGAGCTTGTTGAATAGCGATCGCTAGTTGAGTCGCTAACTGTTGTAAAACCGTAATTTCTGAGGGCTGCCACTGACGAGAAGCCGAACATTGATGAGCCGCAATCATCCCCCAAAGTTGTCCATCTTGGAGAATCGGAACAACGAGATAAGCCTGTATTTGCTCTTTGTTTAGACGTTCAAGTTCTTCTGGTGTTAATCTGCTATTTTGTAAATTAGAAATCGCATAAACTGAATCCGTCTCAAAGGCAGTTAAATAATCTTTGACAATCTGTTTTTTTAACTTTTTATCGAGGAGGGGTTGCCATCCCGGAGCTACAGATTCAGCGACTCGTTGAGCCGCCTTATTTGCCATGACGTGATAAATTAGCACTCGATCTGCACTTAATACTAACCGCACTTCTGCAACGGTTGTATTCAGAATATCCTCAATATCAAGTGATTGATGAATCTGAAAAGAAATCTTGGCAAATAAGCGTTCCCGTTGAAGTTGTTCATACAGTTTCGCCGTGCGTTCTTGAACAAGGGCTTCGAGTTGGGCGGCTCGACTTTCGAGTAAATCAAATTTTTCAGATTGTAATTGATCAACAGATTGCTGTAAATTGCGAACCACCCGATACATTTCTGTCGGATCGAGCATTCGCAACAAACTCATCTGAGAGATAATTCCAATCAGTTCTCCTTGTTCACCACAAACAATCAATCGTTGCACTTGCTGGTGTTGCATCTCCTGGTGGGCTACCCAGAGAGAATCACCTGATTTTAGACTAAAAAATGAACTTCCGGCGATTACGGTTTCGGCTGTAATTCGAGATAAATCTAATTCTAAATATTGAGCTTGGACAATATCAAATGCCGTGACAATTCCAATCGGATTGAGTTGCTTCTTGCGAGAAGATTGATAAATGACGACACAACTGGCTTGATGAGCCGACATCATTTGCGCTAAACTCAGCAACGAAGTGATCGCAGGTGCAGTTACAGGCTTGCGAGTGACTTCATCCCCTACTCGTCGTAAACGCAAAATATTAGACGGTTGTAGCACCCTCCGAATCCGTTCTGGAGTAATCACTCCTCGCAAATCTCCTTGAGAATTGAGAACGGGTAAATGATAAATTTGATGCTGTCGAAACAACGATAAAGCGGTGAAAATATCCTGATCTTCAGATTCGACTAAATTCACAGTCGAAGGCGACATCACCTCACTAATTCGGGTTTTGTGTAAGCGAACTTCAGCCGGATAATCTAATAAACCCGTTGCCAATAGTTGCAAAATCTCTTGTTCGGTGACAATTCCCTGTAAAGTCGAAATTTCCGACGACGAAGTTGATTTTTCTCCGTCTACAATCAAAACACAGTCAGATTGAGTTTGATTGGAGTCCAGCAATCGATCTAATCCGTTACCATTCTCTGGGGTCTGAACAGTGGGTAAAGGGTTACTCCGATTAAGTTGACCGATTAACTGAATCACTTGATAAAGTGAGGTGTCTGGTGTAACGATAATCGGGTTCCGATCAATGGCCTGTTCTAAGGCGGAAGAATACTGAGGCAGTTGGTTGACGGGCATAACTCATCAAAAAATATGAATAAAAATTTGGATCATTTCACCGCTAAACCGATCTGTGGGGGAGCGCAGCATCCTCACCTCAATGTACTTTGTGGCGTAGATCTCCTGACTCCATTAAGATCAAAGCAATTCCAATGTAAAGTTTTAATAAGTTTGAAACCATGAATGAACCTTTAAGTCTAGAAACCATTGCAACTCAACTGGAAAGCGAAAACTCCCGAGATCGGATGTTGGCGTTAGCCTCTCTACGGCAAGTTTCCCCGATAGAAGCAGTTCCGTTGATCAAGAAGGTCTTAAATGATCCCAACTTACCGATTCGTTCGATGGCGGTGTTTGCACTGGGTATCAAACCAACAGAGGAGTGCTACCCAATTTTAGTCGAATTGTTGAAATCTGATCCAGATTACGGGATTCGAGCGGATGCAGCAGGTGCTTTAGGGTATCTCGAAGATATTCGAGCTTTTGAACCTTTGGTGCGGGCTTTTTATGAAGATACAGACTGGTTAGTGCGGTTTAGTGCGGCTGTTTCTTTAGGAAATCTCAAGGATATTCGCGCTCACGATGCCTTAATGCAAGCGTTAGACTCAAAAGAGATTGTGATTCAACAAGCGGCGATCGCAGCGTTGGGTGAGATCAAAGATAAAGATGCGATTGACGCGATTTTACGGTTTGCTCAGTCGGAAGATTGGTTAGTGCGACAACGGCTTTCAGAAGCGTTAGGAAACTTACCCAGTTCTAAGAGTATAGCAGCCTTGAAATATTTAGCTAAAGATAATCATCCCCAAGTGAAGAAAGCGGCGGAATTCTCACTTCGTCGTTTGAGTGAAGCCGAAACGCTGTAAACCCGAAACGGAGTTAGGAAGTAGGGCGTGGGGACTAGGCTCCCCATTTCCCGATCTTTTTTTCTTTTACACTGTTGATCAACTTGTGCTTAAACTCAGGTATTTTTTAATATGAACCTAGAGATTTTTTTCGAGATTCATCAAGGTTTACCGCGTGAGGGGCCAGGTGATTTTGAGTCTACACAAAAGGCTTACTCTCAGTTAACAGATTTACCTTCCCAACCGCTAATTTTGGACTTGGGTTGTGGCCCGGGAATGCAAAGTTTTCATCTGCTTGAACTCTCAAACGGTAAAATAATCGCCGTTGATAATCATCAACCTTTTCTCGAGCAATTACATCAGGAAGCGGTGAGAAAGGGAGTTCGAGATCGCTTAGAAATTGTTAATGCTGATATGTCTGCTTTGAACTTTGATCACAATAGTTTTGATGTAATTTGGGCGGAAGGTTCGGCTTATAGTATTGGGTTTAAAAATGCGCTTCGGAGTTGGAAACTGTTCTTAAAAGAACAAGGCTATTTAGCAGTAACAGAGATTTCTTGGATGAATTCTAATCCACCCGAAGAATTAAAACAATTCTGGGCTGAAGAATATCCTCAAATGCAGGAGATCGAATCCAATTTAACCCTAATTAATCAAGCTGGATATCGTTTAGTTGATTATTTTGTGCTTCCCGAGTCGGCTTGGTGGGTGAATTATTACACACCGCTTGAACAAAAATTGATCACTTTATCTCAAAAGTATAAAGATGATGTGGAGAAACTTGCGGTCATTGAACTTCATCAACGTGAAATTGATTTATATCGCCAATATTCTACTTATTATGGATATGTTTTTTATCTCCTACAAGTTTGAAATTTAAAACCCGGTAACTTTCGCGAACCTGGGTTTTTGGGGTGTAGAATATTATAATATTTATAATAAAAATTCTAGCTAAACAAGGCTTATGCAGATTAAAGCAGTGAGGAAGATAGTAGAGTTAAAAGAGTCCGATCTTCAATAGTGTTCAATTTTTCTTTAAACATCCAGAAAGTTTATCGGGTTTGACTTCTATTTTTTCAGAAGATAAACTTAGAGGTAATTTAACAGTAAAAGTTGTTCCTCTCCCCAGTTCACTCTCAACACTAACTTCACCTTGATGTAAATCTACAGCTTGTTTAACAATAGAAAGTCCTAATCCTGTCCCCTTAATTTTACCAACATTAGTAGCCCGTTCAAATTGTTGAAATAGTTTTTGAAAGTAGTTGGGTGGAATTCCAATTCCTTGATCTTTAACCCGAAATATCACTTGTTGCCAATTACAGCTAATCTCTAAAACAATTTGCCCTCCATCTGGAGAATACTTAATTGCGTTTGAGAGTAAATTACTCAAGATATAATACAAAAGTTTACGGTCTAGATTCGCTTGATAATAATTGCAATTATAATTTAATTGTAAAGTGTGTTTTTCGGTGACAGAGGTTTTATATTCTTCAAATAAATTCTGGCAAAATTCAATCAGATCCATCGGTTGCGGTTGAAAGGGATGTTGATCCGCTTCTGAACGAATTAAAAATAAAATATCTTCGAGGATCTCATCCATATTGTCAATAGAAGTGCGGATTAAGTCTAGATGCTTTTGTCTTTTCTGAGTCGATAACTGCTCTCCATATTCATGCAAAATTCCTGCAATTGCCTGAATGACAGTCATGCGGTTGCGTAAATTATGAGAAGCCCGAGAAAGGTGTTGGGATTTTTCTTGACATTTAGTTTCCGCATTTTGTGCAGACTGTTGAAGTTGGAGCGCTTGTTGATGTTTACTCAGTGCAATTTGAATTGTTGCGTGTAGTTCTCGTTCATTAAAAGGTTTAAGAATATAACCATAAGAACCCGTACCTTGAGCGCGTTTTAAAATTTGATCATCAGCATAAGCGGTGACATAAATCACCGGAATAAAATAAGATTTATAAATCTCAGCCGCCGTTTCTATACCATCGCAATCTCCTTCGATTACAATATCCATTAGGATCAAATCTGGGTAAAACTCACGGGTTCGTTGAATCGCTTCTTCCCCCGAAGCTACAATATCAATGATTTTATAGCCTAACTTTTCTAGCTTACGGGCTAACCCCTGAGCAATCAAAAATTCATCTTCAACAATCAGAATCTTAGCCTGACTCATTACTCACAACCTGTTGATTCGTTTTTACAAAACTGTTTGTTAAAATGCTGATTGAACGTTGCTTTCTCAGTCAATACTGAAATGATGATCAGTTGTTTTATTTTGGACAAAGACAACGAAAATTTTCTGAAAGATTAAACGGTTAACAGGCAAAAGTTGAGCTGAACTTAACATAATCTAAAATACACGTTATGAAAAAAAGCGCATCTGTCTTTTGTTTAATTTTATCGTTATTGTAGCTAAATTATCGGTGATCCCGATCCTCTACCCCTCAGCCCGATAGACAGACACTACAGGTTGAAACCTGAAAATGTAACAAATTTTACAATTTTACCCAAATTCAAAATTGTAAGTTAATCTATAAATAGAGGAAATCAAGTCAGGGATCAAGGAATTCATACGATAAATGGATAAGTAGAAGTACAGGAGGCGAAAAAAGCTTTACTCCTGTTCCCTCTTTCTATGCAATCCTCAATTTCCTCTCTTTCAGTCTTCACGACACGCTAAGAGGTTAAATTCATGGTTTCATCACTACAAGTACCTGCGGCGGCACCGACACCGGCCTACATTTGTCCTTTTGATCGCACCTGTAGCTATTTACAGCAAGCCGCAGATGAACTCCAAATTGATCCAAATGTAATCGTCATCCTTGAACAACCCCGCAAAGTTGTCACCGTTTCGATTCCCGTTAAACTTGATAATGGTCAGGTCAAAGTCCTCGCCGGACATCGGGTGCAACATTGTGATGTTCTTGGCCCCTACAAAGGCGGAACCCGTTATCATCCAGCCGTTAGTTTACAAGAATTATCTGCCCTGGCGATGTTAATGACGTGGAAATGCGCCTTATTAGGAATTCCCTATGGGGGTGCAAAAGGCGGAATTGCTATTAATCCCAGTCATTATAGTTTAGGTGAACTCGAACGGATTACCCGTCGCTATGTGAGTGAACTCATTAAAGATATCGGCCCGGAATTAGATATTCCTGCCCCCGATATTGGTACTTCATCTCGGGAAATGGCTTGGATGATGGATACCTATTCAATGAATATGGGTCGGGCAATTCCAGGCGTTGTTACGGGTAAACCCTTGTCTATTGGCGGTTCTAAAGGGCGAGATTTAGCCACAGGACGGGGCGTAATGATTGCAGTACGAGAGGCTTTACTCGAACAAAATCGCAGTTTGAAAGGCGTTAAAATTGTGATTCAAGGCTTCGGAAAAGTCGGAGCGGCAGCAGCACAACTATTCCATGAAGCGGGTGCTAAAATATTAGCCGTTTCTGATGTTTCTGGTGGAATTTTTAACGAACAGGGGTTAGATATTCCGGCACTTCAACTCTATGCAGCCCAAAACAATTATAGTATTGCTGGATTTTCGGGCGGTGAAATGATTTCTAATGCAGAACTCTTGACTTTACCTTGTGAAGTGTTGATTCCGGCTGCATTGGAAGATCAAATTACTGAAGAAAATGCGGGTCAAATTCAAGCAAAAATTGTCGTAGAAGCAGCGAATGCACCGATTACGTTAATCGCTGATCAAATACTAGAAACAAAAGGCGTGATGGTGCTACCCGATATTCTCGCCAATGCGGGGGGTGTGGTTGTGAGTTATTTAGAATGGGTGCAAGGTCAATCCTATGTTTTTTGGGATGAAAAACGGGTTAACCGAGAAATGGAAAAATTGATGGTACACGCTTATCATCGAGTTAGTGAACGTTCACAAAAACAGGGCGTTTCTATGCGTTTGGCGGCTTATACTTTGGGAGTGGGTCGTGTAGCACAGGCGTTAAGCGATCGAGGGTTGTATCCGTAAGTCTTTAAAAGGTTTGTTTAGACTTAATTGGAGATGGGGTTGAGCGAAAAAACTCAATATTAGTTCAGCTTTTTTGGGTTTAAATCTCGTTCAACTCCACCGCAAATTTTAGAGCTTTTACACTGTTACAGAGGTTCAAAAGCGGTTACTTTTCCCCCTAAAGCATTGACAATGGTTTCAGTATTTGACACTAGCATTTTGATGTAACTATCGCCTTCACTTCCGGGCGCACCAATTGAGTCTGAATAAAGTTCGGTTGGGGCTAATTTTACTCCCGCTTCTTGGGCGACAGTTGTGATTAATTTGGGGTTAATTGTGGTTTCTGCAAAAATAGCAGGAACTTTACTTTTGCGAATCGAATCGGCTAATTGACTCACGGTTTGAGCGCTGGGTTGTTCTTCGGTACTAATTCCGATTAAAGTTCCGGTGATCTCTAAACCATAAGCATTTGCATAATATTGAAACGCATCGTGAGTAGTGACTAATCGGCGTTGGTTTTCAGGAATTGTGGCAATTTGTTGGGTAATCCAAGTATTGAGTTGTTGTAATTCTTGGATCAGTTTGGCTGCATTTTGAGTGAATATTTCTTGATCTTCGGGCGAAAGTTTGATTAAATTATCTCGAATCGTATTTACCATAATAATAACATTTTCTACATTTCCCCAAACGTGCGGATCTGGTTCAGTTTGTCCGTCATATTCCATCTCTAAAGGTGAGGCAATTTCCCCGACAGCAACTTTCTTTGCTCCGACTCCTGCCGCATTCATTAATTTAATTAATCCGGGTTCCAAATTGTAGCCATTATAAAAGATTAAATCTGCTTCTTCAAAGGCAATACTATCTTGAGGAACAGGTTCATAAACATGAGGATCAGCACCGGGTTCTAAAATTCCTTGGTGTTCAATTTCGTCGCCCCCAACAGTTTCGGTTAAATCCGCAATAATGGTACTGGTTGAAACCACTTGAGGTTTATCGCTATCAGAAGTATTCGTCACTTCATTTTGAGTACAACTACTTAATAAAGTTCCGAGTATAATTCCGACTGTCGTCAACCTTAAGACAGAATTTAAAGCCCAATCAATACTCACGTTTAACCTCTCTTTTGAATGATTTTCATATTCTTTTCATTTATTATTTCATAATTCTTTCATTTTGTGATACTCTATAGACTGTAGCGACGAATAATTAAGCGATGGACACCCTACGATTCTTTGACAATAGCGTTAGTTCTGCTCAATTGGAATCTGTCTCTATGGGGATTCCGGAAATTACTGTAAATAACATCAGCGTTCAATATCGAGGCGTTGAGGCGTTACGAGACATTACTTTGGAGATCAAACCTGGACGTTTAACCGGAATTATTGGCCCCAACGGTGCGGGGAAAAGTACGTTGATGAAGGCAATGTTAGGGTTAATTCCGGCGACGGGTGATCCTGTTTTCTACGGAAGTCAACCCCTGAGTCAACAACGTCAGCGCGTGGCTTATGTTCCTCAGCGATCGCAAATTGATTGGACTTATCCGGCGACAGTTTGGGATGTGGTAATGATGGGAAGAATTCGTAAAACGGGGTGGTTTCGTCGCTTTTCTACAGTGAGTCATCGTCGAGTGGCGGAGGCGTTAGAAAGAGTCGGAATGACTGCTTATAAAAATCGTCCGATTGGTCAATTATCGGGGGGTCAACAACAGCGTGTATTTTTAGCACGAAGTCTAGCCCAAGAAGCGGAGATTTTTTGTTTTGATGAACCCTTTGTGGGGATTGATCAAAAAACCGAGAATATCATTTTTAAAATCTTTCGAGATTTAGCAGATTCCGGTAAGTTAGTGTTAGTAATTAATCACGATTTAGGAGAATCAATTACTAATTTTGATGATATTATTCTATTGAATAAAGAACTGATTGCGGCGGGTCGGCGTCAACAGGTTCTCCAAGAAGAAAACTTAAACCAGGCTTATGGCGGAAAGGTAATGTTCTTTTCTGGAAATGCAGCTTAAGTTTTAAAGGAGTAGCTGAAAGTTAGTAAAATCAGATGTGGGATATTTTAATAGAACCTTTACAATATAGTTTTATGCAACGATCTTTGATTGTTGCGATTTTAGTGGGTTTAATTTGTGCGGTTGTTGGTAGTTATTTGATGGTACAACGGCTCGCTTTATTGGGGGATGCGATTAGTCATTCTGTGTTACCGGGGTTAGCAATTGCCTATATTGTGGGTGCGAATATTTTTATTGGTGCGTTTATTGCGGGGGTGATTAGTACCGTTTTTATTAATTTAATTCGGACTCGCAGTAATATTAAAGAAGATGCGGCAATGGGAATTGTTTTCTCTGCCTTTTTTGCCTTGGGAATTACGTTAATTACTATTATTCAAAAAGATAATAAAATAGACCTCAATCATTTCTTGTTTGGTAATATTCTTGGGGTGACATTGGGAGATGTTAGAGATACTGCAATTATTGCTGTAATTGTGATTTTAATTGTTGTTTTAATCTATAAAGAACTACTGTTTTATACCTTTGATCCTTTAGGTGCAGAAGCCGTTGGTTTACCTGTAAACTTACTCAATTTTGGGTTAATGGTGTTAATCGCTTTAACCATTGTCGCCAGTTTAAAAGCCGTTGGGGTGGTGTTAGTTTTATCGCTGTTAATTACTCCGGCAGGAACTGCTTATTTACTTGTTAGTCGTTTACATCATATGATGTTTTGTGGGGTAGGAGTTGGGGTACTTTCGAGTATTACGGGAATGTATCTCAGTTATTATTATAATCTTCCTTCTGGCCCTGCTATTGTATTAGTTGCATCAGGATTCTTTACTTTCGCCTTTCTATTTAGTCCGACTCAAGGACTTCTCACCCATCCACCCACAACCCCCCAACAACCCGCATTTATCAGAGAGTTAAAAAGTTTAATTAAACGTTCTTAAATCGAGAGGGTGACAATTTCACTGGTAGAAGTTGGTTGAGGAATCGGTTGACCACTTTCTTGTAAATCTTCAAGATGAAATGAAATGGCTTCCTGAATCAATTGCAATACTTCCTCTTTTGTTTCTCCTACGGCAACACATCCGGGTAAATCTGGAACATAAGCCCCGTAGCTTGATGTTCCTTTTTCTAGAATTACAGTGTATTTTAACAGTTTGCTCATTAGAATATTACTCCTTTACTTCAATCCGGCTTGTTTTAAAACGCTGTTGAGTGTTCCGGGTGGCATATCTACACTTAATTTCCCGGAAACGGTAACTGTTCCAGCTTTATTTGGATGGTGAAATTGTCGATGACTTCCTCGTATCCTTACTTGATACCATCCATCCTTTTCTAGCAACTTGATAACATCCTTTACTTTCATCAATATTTTTTAAAAACAACCCGCTGTTAATTTAATGTTATCGGTATTTAATCAGTGGAGGATTTGTATTTCATTAAACTAGCTGGCCATTTTGCATCTTTCAGTAACGGACGCAAATCTTCAGCAACACGACTGGCTAATATTTCCTGTCCAACTGCATTCGGATGAATTACATCATCCTGTCGATGTTTGGGATTATCCAAAACTCCTTTAAAGATTTGGGGAATTAGATAAGCTTGGGTTTCTTGAGCAACTTTTTCAAACATTTCTTTGTAAGGATCATTGAGCAAACCGGGGTTAATTCCCAATAAAACAACTATCGCCCCCTGTTGTTGAATTTGAGTAATAATTTGTCGTAAGTTTTCTTCAGTTTCAGCAAGAGGAACTTTTCTCAGATAATCATTTCCGCCAAGTTCAACAATAACTAACCAGGGGTTTTGGGATATTACATCCTCTTGAAGTCGATTTAATCCCATTGCTGTGGTATCTCCGGCGACACCTTTATTTAGAATTGGTAAACCCAGTTTACGACTGAGAACATTCGGAAAAGCTTCCGCTTCTGCGACACCATATCCGGATGCAATACTATCACCTAAAACGATTATTTGTTCGCCAACACCCGCATCTAGATTTTTAACATAATCCAATCCCTGACTACAGCCCATCGCGACTATAAGCCCAGCCAAAAATAACAGAAAAGAACAGAACCATCGACGAGTTTTCATCGCAAATACTATTAGATTGAGAAGGTATAACTTGAGTTTAAATTATTTTTGGGGGTAATAAGCGACTCGCAATATCGGAAATTTTGGGATTACAAGCTTGTAAATAGTCTACCCATTCCCAAAACGCCCAATCCCATAATAAATTATAGCTTGTACTCAGATAATTTTGCCACTCGGGATGAATCAAAATTCCTTGATTCTCGACATCAAAATAATACAAGGGTTTTCTACTTTCAAAATAATCCTCACTTAACTCTCGGATTTTACGATTTATTTTTCCATCTTTTTCGCCGAATAGTTCCAATTCAAAAAAAGGTCTAATTAAACGATAGGGAACATATCGCATTAGTTGGGAAGTGAGAGCGTCTAAGGGAGATAACGCCAAATTTTTTCGGAGTTGGTTAAGGTCATTTTGAGTCAATTGTTGAGGCGGTTTAAATTGGAGAAAATTACTATAAGTTAAACCGTTTAACATCTCGGGAATTTTGTCTTGAGTTCCGAAAGAAAGCTGAGAATAAAAATGAGGATACCAACTCAGCGTTAACATTTCCACTGTCAGGGTTTGATAGAGCAATAAATTTACAGAATTGCCTGTTTGTTGATGAACAATATTTAAAATTGAGAGAAAAAACAAATATTTATAAGAATTTGTCGTCTTTTCAAACAGGCGACCCAAAACCTCAAGGTTCAACTGTTTTGACGGGGGAAATGATGTCATGTTCAACCGAGTTAATCTTTGTGAGCAATGACATAATAACGCCAAGGTGCGGGATAACCTTCTATTGTTAAAGACTGATTTTCAGGATCGAGAAATTCCGATAAACTATCAATCTCCGCCCAACTGGTGCGGCGTTGTTCTGCGGTAGAGAGCGGTTCAGCAAAGAAACAATTAATTTTATTAAAACCTGCTCGATTAATCCAATTTTCTAAGCATGATTGAGTCGGGAGAAACCAAATCCCTCGCGCCCGTGCATAACGTTTTTGAGGGGTTAATGCTACAGGTAAATCTCCGGGTATTCCCTGACAGTCAATAATAATTTCTCCGTTTTTTTTCAGAGATTTGTGCAGTTTTCGCAGTAAACCTACTGGGTCAGTATGATGATACAAAATCCCCAAACAGAAAATGGTATCAAAAAAATCGGGATAAAGGTCAATATGTTCAACCCCTAACAGTTCAAAGTGAAGCATTTTCTGTTGGACAATATTTTGAACCAGTTGAAAGTTCCAGAAGTGTTTAGCATAGGGTTCAAAACCAATCACACAGGCTGGTTTTTGATGCGCCATTCTAAACATAAAATAACCATTATGACAGCCAATATCTGCAACTTTACGGTCGGTTAGTGATTGAATATGCGGTAAAATTCGTTCCCATTTCCAATCAGAACGCCATTCGGCATCTATAAAGGTTCCAAATAGTTCAAACGGCCCTTTTTTCCAGGGAGAAAATACTTTTAAGGCTTGATTAAATCGTTGCTGTTGTTCGAGAGAGAGTTCATCTCCTTGACCAACTTTGACCACTGAACCCGAAAAATTAAACTCGTTACTTTGAATATCTCTAACCGCTTGAACCGCTTGATAATATCGCTTACTTTTGGGTTCAAATAGTTGTGTTTGTCGTTCCTGACGGATTGCTAAAATTGTTTCAGATTCAATATCATCATTGTATTGTTCAAGATAGTCAGGCGCGACATAACCCAGGCTTTCATCTAACATTTCACTTCGAGATAACACCGATATTTTTAATGATAACAGTAATCTAGACAAAACTTAGAAAAATATTGCATAATAAAAAGTAAGTATTTAGGAGAAAACCATGACCGTTACGATGTTTAAATGGTCATTAGACCGATATCACGAAGCGCTCGTTAAAGGGTCAATTCGAGAAGATGATCGCATAGAATTATTAAGAGGAGATTTAGTTGTTATGTCACCTGAGAGAGAACCTCATGCTTACTACACTTCAAAAGTTAGTGATTATTTGCGGGAACTGCTAGGGACTCAAGTTAAAGTTAGAGAAGGTCATCCGATAACATTACCGAATAATTCTGAACCCGAACCCGATATTGCAATTGTTCAACCTTTGGGTAAAGAATACCTCAATCATCATCCCTATCCTGAGAATATTTTTTGGATTATTGAATTTTCTAACACTTCCTTAGAGAAAGATTTAGGCTTAAAGAAATCCATCTATGCTGAAGCAAAAATTCAAGAATATTGGGTGGCGAATCTAAAAGGATCAGAGTTAAAAGTGTTTAGAAATCTAAGTAATGATAATTATACTGAAGAATTAACTTTAACAACAGGAACAATTTCACCTCTACCTTTTCCAAAGATTTTAATCGAAGTTCAACAGTTGATATTTTCTTAAACCCTATTTAGACTTTAAAGCCACAAACGAAATAAAGTTATGTAGTTTAATAATAGAGTCAACCTGTTCAAAGCCACTTTCATGCAGCATTTGAATTTGTTCGTTTTCTGTAAGCGGAATTAACACATTTTCTAATGCTTCTTTTTTCCGTTCAATTTCATTTTTGGCGTAACCATTACGAGTTTTAAATGCTTCATAGTGTAGGGTAATTGTTTCTTGAAATTGGGGAGAAGCCGAACGAATTTTTTCGCTGAGAAAAAGCAAACCGCCAGGAACCAAACCCTTATAAATTTTTTGCAGTAATCTTTGACGTTGATGGAGAGGTAAAAATTGTAAAGTATAGTTCATTACTACAACACTGCTTTGATTAAAAGAACAGTTTTCGGCTTGATTACAAATGAGTTCTATTTCGTGAATTTTGGAAATTTCAGCTAACTTTTTTTCGGCTTTTTCTAACATCGCTTTAGAACTATCAATCCCGACTAAGGTTGCAGGTTGCTTCAAAAAACGTCCGAATAATTCTAAAAAAGTTCCCGTAGAACAACCAATATCGATAATTTTTGTTCCGTCTTGATAATAGGCTAAACCCCAATGTGCCGCACAAGCAACAACCTCTCGATAAAGGGGAACTGAACGGGAAACCATATCATCAAAAACCCGGACAACTTCTTCATTAAACACAAAAGGTTTTGGCCAGGTTCCGTTCTCAAAAAGTTCATCTTTTTCTGAACTAAAATAGAGTTCGGTATTAAATAAATTGCTCATTGTTATTTTAATTAAGTTAAATTTGACTATTGCTGAGGGAAAACTTTCGTCAAGTCAAGTAATAAATCAGAAAACTGAGGGAGTGAAATTGTTTCGTTGGGTAAAGAAATCTTTTGGATACGATAACCCCAACTTCCTTGGGGTTTTTGATAGGGTTTGCTGTAAGCTTCCAAAATGCGATCGCCAAGATTAAAGATCCAAAAATCGGAGATTCCATCTTCAGCATACAGGGGTAGTTTTATCTCTTTATCATAGTTTAAAGATGAATCATAAATCTCAATTACTAATATGATATCATTGGCAGCAGGATGTGAAACGAGATAGTCATCGGGAGAATTAATAACAATTGTAAAATCGGGTTCTGGTTCACTATTTGAGGATAAAATTATCGGAGATTGACATCTTAAAGTTGCTCGATCAGATATCAATTTAGAAAGTTCTCGCAGTAATTTTGTTAAACAGACTTCGTGAGCCATTCCTTTCGCCGCCATTTCAACCAATTCTCCTCGAATTAATTCAATGTGATCGCTCTGTTGTAAAATCCCCAGTTCTGTTAGGCGATGATATTCGGAAATTGTAAAACGTTTAAAAGTTGCGGTAAACATAATCAATAAATGTGATTAAAAACATCAATAATTTAATATTTTAGATAAAAATCTTTAACTAAATCAATAAATTCCGGTGTGTAAAGATGCCTTTCTGTTTCAATGGTTAGAGTGTTTTCGGGTTGATTGTTTTGACTTTGACTAAATTCCATTAAAATGCGTTTTGTTGGACGGTTGGGAGTCGGTTTAACGAGTAACTTTTGAGTACAAAAAAAACCAGATTTTTCAGCCAAAGTTAAAAAACGATTCGCCGCCTCTGTTGGATAAATCACAGTTAACCGTCCTTCCCGATCTAAAAGCTGTTGTGAGACGTTTAATAAATCAACTGGCGATAAGAGATCGGTGTGTCGCGCCACAGTTCTAGATGCTTTTAAGGCTTTATAAGCATTCTCAAAAAAAGGGGGATTAGAGACAATTAAATTATACCGCTTTGAGCAATATTTTGTATAGTCCTGAACGGAACTGTGATAAATTTTAATCCGCTCTTTCCAAGGCGATTGCGTAATATTTTCTTTGGCTTGAATAGAAGAATTTTTATCAATTTCTACGGTGTCAATTTGTGCTGTGGAACGCTGCGCCAGCATTAACGCTACCAAACCCGTCCCCGTACCGATATCTAATATGGTTTGAGTATTTTTTATATCTGTCCATGCTCCCAATAATACCCCATCGGTTCCCACTTTCATCGCACAACGATCTTGAAAGAGGGTAAACTGTTTAAACTGGAAATAAGGATTAGAACGCCTAGACATTCTCAATTTTACCTAAAAGTAAAGTACCCGGCATAGCTTTTTTAAACCAATTTGTAATCAAGATTTGTTCATAATCGCATTTTTTTATAACCTCGCCTTGTAAGTTGCGAAATTCAATATCTTCAGGAAGTTCTCGTTCTTCTCCCGTTGGTAAAATTAGACTATTAATTTGAGCAAATTCAAAAGCTTGTAACGCATAAAAAATCACCGCAGTTTTACTTTCCACCGCCACAATTTCAGCGAGTCCAATTTCATTGCGATAACCCGCCAATTTTGCCTTTGACTTCATGCGATGAAAGATAGAAGTTGTGCGGTTTGCTTTGAAAAAAGGTGCGCGAATGGGTTGATGCCATTGGGTTTTTAATGTTGTCGGGTTGTCTAAAATTTGCTGACAAATATTATCGATATTGACTGCAATATTTCCATCTTGGCTTAAATGTCGCAAGTCCAAACGAACCCTCTGTAAACCCGCCTTTTCTAAAGAAGCTAACTGATCTAAAATAAACTGATCTTTATCCAAAAACATAAACGTACCATGCACCGTTTCTAAAGTCGGAAAAGGTCGATTGTGACTTTCTTCTGAGGCGACAGTTGTTTCTAGATAAGGAATTGCTTCATCGGAACTATTAACAGACAAATGTTTCGATAACAAAGAACGGGGAGAATAAAACAGCAAAATTCGCCCCACGCCTAAAATTTCACAACCCACAGGTAATTTTTGACAATATTCTATGAGTTGTTTTTCTGGAAGTTCTATCGATAAAATCAACCGTTCTAATGAATCCGAAAGAACTTCACACCATCCCTGCAAGGCTTCTAGATTGTGATTTCCAGTTTCTACAATCAGGTGTATTTTCAATTGCGGAAAATGAGTTTTCACCCACCAAGCCGCACCCGGATCGCAAACTCGAATTGCTGAAAATTTGCTAAGATTATACTGAGATATTTTTTGACAGATTTCCATCATAATTTGTTCCGGCATTAAAATATCCCAAACTAACACCGGATGCAACGAACGTTTAACCGCTTCAGAGGCGAGAAATTCTACTTCTTCAAGAGAAAGTCTTCCTTGACGGGCGAGTAACAAAGGTTCTAGTAAAACCTCTTGTAAGTTCGGCGCATTAACGCACCGTTCTAAGTCTGAAATAGATGAGATAAACGTATTAAATTGCATTCTATTTTAAGAATGAGTGACTAATTCGGGTTTATAAACAGTTTTTTGTCGGGACAGTCGAATCACGGTAAATTGGTTAATATCCTGTAAAATATCAACTCGGGGAATACAAACAACGCTATCTTTTTGGATGCTATCTAACGCCTCTCCCATTACCGATAAAAGCTGAGTAATTTTCCAGTTAATAATTTCTCCTTTGGGGGGAATGATTTGAATTTCATCTCCCACACTTAATGGTTCGAGTAACTGAAGGGCTAAATAATCCGAAGTGGTATCAATGACAATCCCCAAATATTCGTGAGTTCCCCGATTATTTCCTGACAATTGACCAAAGACAGAATCACTATCCGCCGGATTTTCTAACGAACCCGAAGAATAATCCCGGTGTGGAATCGACTCAAGATTACTGGCTATTTTCTCTAGTAATTCGGGTGTGATTGTTCCCTCAAGATAAGCATCAATCAGTTGTCGATAGGCTTTACAGGTCATCGCCACATAAAATGAAGATTTCATCCGTCCTTCGATTTTTAAAGAACAAATTTTATGTTTAAAAAAGTCTTCAATTTTATGCACTCCCCACAAGTCTTTGGACGACATAAATGTGATCGGATTAGAGTCTTGATTCTCTAATTTATAAGGTAATCGACAGGATTGAATACAACCACCTCGATTAGAATCTCGTCCTGCGGTAAAATTAGAAATTGTGCAGTGACCCGAATAGGCCATACACATCGCCCCATGAATAAACATTTCTACATCAATACCGGATTTTTCCCCAATTAAACCCGTTTCTGCAACACTCAATTCTCGACCCACAATTAAACGTTTAACGCCAAATTGTTTCCAAAGTTCTGCCGATGAGGAATTTAAACAAGAGGCTTGAGTGGAAAGATGAATATTCAGATTTGAAGACTTGCGAACAACTCTCAAAACGCCGACATCGGAAACAATAACCCCATCAATTCCAATCGATTCTAAAAACTGACAATAATCTCCCAATCCTTCTAAATCCGCATCATGTAAAAACGCATTTAAAGTGACATAAACTTTGGCATTATACTTATGGGCGAATGCCACCCCATTTTTTAAATCATAGTCGGTAAAATTATCCGCCCTCGCCCGCAAACCATATTTTTGTCCGCCCACATAAACCGCATCTGCACCATAGAGAATGGCAACTTTCAATCGTTCTAAGTTTTTAGCGGGGGCTAATAGTTCAGGTTTCCAGTGGTTCATCATTTTAATTTTGTACGATCTTGAATAAGTTTAAATCTATTCTTACATTTTATTCTCCCGATTCTGCATAGATTCAACGGAAACGTTGGGAAGCATTAACAGCCGAAAAAAGACAAAAGCCGCCAATTTCCTGCCATTGCAGCGGATTTTGTCATTGAACTCAGGCCAGAAACAGGTAAAAAAATGCAAGAATATATAGAATCTGGGGTAAAATGGGGATGGTTAATTAATCCCCAATAGCAACAAGTCGAAATTGATCGCGTCAAAATCTATGATCGGGATTTAGCTTGAATTTATCCCCATATGGGTAGATTTAGGGGATTTTGTTGTTAGCAAAAACTGCAAACTTTAACCCATCAAAAGTACGGTATCAATCACATGAATTACCCCATTATCCGCTTCAATATCAGGCGCAACAACCGTAGCATTTTTGACTTCAAATCCTTCGATAAACATTAAGGGAAGGGGAGAACCTTCAACGGAAGTAAGCGTCTGAAGTTGCTCTAAATCTGCTTTCATCAATTTACCCGAAACAACATGATAGGTCAAAATGCGAGTCAGTTGAGGTATATTTTGAACTAATGTTTGTATCGTTCCGGGAGGAAGTTTAGCAAAAGCATCATCATTTGGGGCAAAAACAGTAAAAGGGCCAGGACTTTTCAGGGTTTCCACTAAACCTGCGGCTTGAACCGCTTGTACCAGAGTATTAAATGATCCTGCACTCACTGCAATATCAACAATATCAGCCATTGATTGTATTTAACTCGATTGCGTTCAGGAATACTTTTATGTGGCTCTAGTTTAACATGATTGTTTCTGAAATAATGATCAAAGCTCGGTGAAAATTACAGCTTGAACTTGATAGGATTAAAATCGAAATAGAGGAAATGGCAAATAATAGTTTGTATTGTCTTTGAAACCAAGCGAAAGCCTCCGTCGGGAGGCTTTGTAAAATACGTAACATTTGACTGCGTGATTTTACTGACTGCGAGGACTTTGATAGGAGGCATAAGTATCAAATAAAGCACCAACTAAACTACAGGTTATGGCGATGATCATACTCCCTTGAAAGGGGTGTCCACTGCCAAAAGTTGCCAGAAATTGTAAAATTTGTTGGCAGGAAAATTGACCGATTGTTTTGAGAAAGGGAAGACAAGCGATCATTACAGAGCCAGCTAATCCAAAACTGATCACCAGGATCGGAGTAACAAAGCTTAGAACCATCGTTAGTAGGATAGAGCGGAGAAAATTAGGAAAAATGCCCATAGGTTAGGAAAATTGAGAATTGAATTCACTTTCCCTCAGTCAGAGGTATCAGAGAATCTAGACTATTAACTTCTAAGATAATCGTAATTTCTCCTTTCGTTCCACTCTGTCAGAAAACTTAAATTAATGTTCAAAAATCTTGGTTAAGATTTGTACATAGTTGTTATGTTTCTTTGTCATTTTAAGGTGAGGATTTTCTTAAGTCAGATGCAAATTAATTCAAGTCTCGGAATTTGGACGCGCCGCTTCGTTGCTGCTTTATTTTTGGGCGGACAGGTCATTGTTCATCTCATACAAGGTAAAATTTATCGTCGTAACACGTTAGAACAAATGGCAGCCGTCGGGCCAGAGTCGTTGCTCATTGCCTTGATCACCGCAGGTTTTGTCGGAATGGTGTTTACGATTCAAGTTTCTCGTGAGTTTATCACATTAGGTGCCGGGAATTTAGCGGGGGGGGTTCTTGCTCTTTCTCTAGCGCGTGAATTGAGTCCAGTTTTAACTGCGGTTATTGTCACCGGACGAGTCGGTTCAGCATTTGCAGCAGAAATTGGTACGATGCAAGTCACGGAACAAATTGATGCGCTGTATGTATTAAAAACTGATCCTGTTGATTATCTCGTGATCCCTCGTGTGATTGCCTGTTGTTTAATGTTGCCTTTACTAAATATTATTTGTCTAATCACAGGTTTAGCAGGAGGATTATTAATTTCCAGTAGTCTATATAACATTCCTCCAAATTTGTTTTTAGAGTCTGTACAGAATTTTCTCACCCTTTGGGATTTAGTCAGTGGCGAAATCAAAGCTTTGGTTTTTGGGGGAGTGATCGCAGTCATTAGTACGAATTGGGGACTAACCACAACAGGCGGGGCCAAAGGTGTTGGACAATCAACCACAACTGCTGTTGTTACGTGTTTGCTTTCTATCTTTATCCTCGACTTTTTCCTCTCTTGGTCAATGTTTCACGGGATTGGAAATTCTGTCCTGTAGTCAGGAGTTGGGAAAATCGGAAAAAACGTCTGACTTCTGATGGAGTTTCGTTTTACCCATAATTTGGTAACATTTGTTGACATCACTCGCACTGGATGCACAGGAACCGAAATAATGACAACAACACCATCAAAGACCACTGTTCCCTCAAAGGTAGAACTGACACCCAGTTTTATCATCCCGGCTGTACTCCTATTAACTGGAATTCCGTTAATCTTGGTGCAGAAAGTGCTAGGATTCGTAATTGCCTTACTGGGACTGTTTCTACTCATACAGACCGCAACGATTCGCATCCAGTTTACCGAGACTGCACTTGATGTCTCCCGTTCCGGTAAATTACTTCGACATTTCCCCTATGCAGATTGGATCAACTGGGAAATTTTCTGGCCCGGTGTACCCATTTTGTTTTACTTCAAAGAGGTTAACAGTATTCACTTTTTGCCAATTATTTTTGATCCAAAAACGCTGAAAGCCTGTTTAGAAGCAAATTGTGGAAATCTCAAAACTCCGAGCGTCAACCCCGAGTGACTCCCCACTGAATTTAGACTTCTCCTTTATGTGTCAATCTCCCATCCTGTTGATAAAATTAACCCTGATGGGAAATTTTTGATGAGTTTGATTGTTGTTCGGCATAATGTTGAGCATAATGGAAACAAACTCGCCCGTGTCAAATCGCGTTTGTGCATCCCTGGCTTCAGTTAGTTTATGTTAATCTCAAACTCGTCTGACCCGAATTGAACCTCTGTTGATTCCATGAATTTAGACGAACCTCAAAATCAAGAGCCTCGCGAGCGATCGCAAGATGTATCCGAACCAGACGAAAACTCTGGATCGGACGAACTTTTTACGCCGACACCAGCTACGACAGACCTGCAAACGGCGACCAATCTAAAAGACCAAATTCAGCAACTGAGACAGGAAATCGCGGGTTTACAAGCTGAATCAGCCAAAATGAAGCAGCAACAGATGGCTTTAACCGAAACGATGCAGAATGTCGTCTCAGAAACGTTAAGCCAACTCGAACAACGCCGACAAGCACTGCAAATAGAAGTCGAAAAACTCGAACGTCGTCGAGAACGTATTCGTCAAGAAATGCGAACCAGTTTTGCTGGCGTTTCTCAAGATTTAGCCATTCGGGTTCAGGGGTTCAAAGATTATCTTGTCGGGAGTTTACAGGATTTAGTCAGTACCGCAGAACAGTTAGAACTGATTCCCGAATCTCCAGAACCCATCATCGAAAGCGATCGATCTGACGATACATTTGGCGAACGCCCTTTTCCTGCTCAACGAGACATCGAACCGGAAATCAGTTCTACCCCTCAGTTTGGTCAACAAGGATTTCAGGAAGAATCCCAACAAATTCGTCGCCTTCTCGATCAATATCGCACCTTACCCGATTATTATGGCCCGCCCTGGCAGTTGCGACGCACATTTGAACCGATCCACGCTAAACGGGTTTCCACCTGGTTTTTTAATCAAGGGGGACGGGGTGCATTACGCACCATGGGAAGTCGGTTACAAAATATTTTAATTGCCTCGGCGATTACCTCTGTTCTGCGAACGCTCTACGATCGCCGTCTACGCACGTTAATTTTAGCAAATAGCCCCGAACGCTTAGGGGAGTGGCGGCGAGGCTTTCAGGACTGTCTAGGCCTCGATCGGCGAGATTTTAGCCCAGAACGGGGGGTGACATTGTTTGAAGATGCCAATGTTGTTGCACTGAAGGCGGATCGCTTGGTTCAAGAGGGAAAATTACCGTTTATTGTTATCGATGATAGCGAGGAAAAAATTAGTTTGTCTTTGCTGCAATATCCTCTCTGGTTGGGTTTTGCGCCTGAACCCCAATCTCAACAACAACAGCAACCGCTTTACCGTGAATTTTAAGAGTTTAAGAGTAATGTCTGGGTATTTCAGACATTACCCCCAATCTTCTTTGATCGCTAAAATGCAATACCAAACCTGCACGATTTTGGATTAGGATAAAAAGCGAGTATGGCGCATTGGGTAGAGAAAGATGCTTGAGTGGATCGGATTAAATTTCGGACTATTAGTGGCGGGTTATTTGTTGGGTTCAATTCCGACAGGCTATCTGATCGCCAGGGGGTTCTATGGAATTGATCTGCGAGAAGTGGGTTCGGGTTCTACGGGGGCGACGAATGTTTTAAGAAGTTGTGGAAAGTCACCTGCGTTGCTCGTTTTGTTAGTGGATGTCCTCAAAGGCGTTTTGGCGATCGCATTTGTTTTGTTGATTTATTCGTTGGAAATTACCCCTAAAATTGCCGCTTCTGCTAATATTTCAAATCTTAATACGTTGTTGTATTGGATGACGACAGCAGCAGGTTTAATGGCTCTTTTAGGTCATACAAAACCCGTTTGGATTGCCTTTAAAGGCGGAAAAGCAGTCGCTACCAGTTTAGGGATTTTATTGGCTTTTGATTGGAAATTGGGTTTAGCAACGTTGGGAATTTTTGCCTTATTTATCGCGATTTCTCGGATTGTTTCTCTCAGTTCAATTGCGGGGGCGGTGGGAATTGCCAGTTTAATGGTGATTACAGGTCAACCTTTACCCTATCAAATTTTTGGGATTGTTGGGGGAATTTATGTGATTTGGCGTCATCGAGAGAATATTGAACGGTTACTAAAAGGAACAGAACCCCGCATTGGTGAAACGTTATCGACGGAAGCCCAATAAATTACAATCAATTAATCGTAGGATGGGTTAACAAAACTTGTAACCCATCACTCAAATTTAAGATTTATAAACTGAGTTTCCAATATTAATCTAACTTACCGTGATAACTTACAAAAATCAATAGTTTATACTGACCAAAATGGGTCACTTAATAAAGTATATTCCCGCTCTTCCATAAAACTTACTAAATCATTGCTCTCACTTGAAGGAAACTCATATTTAATTTCTTCAATCAAAATTTCAATGAGTCTCGCTCCTAAAATATTCCGAAAACTACCCCGTAGTGCTTTCTCATACCAAGCTTCTAAATGAGATTGAGTAATAATAGATTGTATTCTAGATTTCCATCCTATTTGATTGAGTAATGACACAATAGTTCTTTCTTCAGAATCTCTGCAAACAATCACTATCCGATCTGCTGTAATATTAGAAACTATACCTTCAGCAAGGCTCTCATTGAGTGAAAGATATTTAATTTGTACAGCAGGGCCATAATTTGCCCACATATCTAAACCTCGATCAGCAGCATTAGTAACTCCTACTCGATAAAACTTGGCACTAGCAGTGAAAGAAGGATTTTGACTATTAATCGAGAGAACTTTTTGTGTAAATTCCTCAAATTCTTTGAGTAAGTCTAGCTTATTAAAATCAAGTTGTACTTTAACTGTTACATTGAGTTCTTCTATAAGAACTTTAAAAAGAGCATAAACAACAATTTCATAAATTTTATCTATACTTCTCTTTAATCCAGGATTATTCTGAAATTGTCCAATAAATTCAGTGAGTTTAAAGTTTTCAATATCTGACTTCATACAATAAGCAAGCCCAGAAGTCATTTGTGAATATCTTTCTATAAATTTACGATAGATATAAGCTTCAACAATACCTGATTTGCTTTTATTATCTTCTCCAAGAACCATCAAAACTTCAGGTGGAGTTGCATTTTTATCGAATAAATTATCTTGATAGCGTGAACTAGAAGTGGTAATCCTTCCTAAAAAACGTTTACAGATAATATCTCTCCATTTTTTTGAAGATTTCCTATAGGTATTAAGATTAGAGAGAGTCAAGTCATCAAAAACTCGATGATGATAAAGAATTTCAGCAACTTGAATTGGTTTATACAAATGAACTCTAGCTTTATTTATAATATTGTCTAAAGCATCCTTAGCTTCATTTAAACTGACTGACATTTTTATTATTACTCCTTTATTCAAAATTGGCAAAATCTAGGGATAACTGCTCAGGTTTTTCTAAAGCAGGTTGTTTTTCTTCTAAAGCTTTTAACATCTGTTTTGCGATCGCCCGAATAACAGGAACCGGAACACTATTACCCGTCTGTTTTCTGATTTCTGCGTGAGATACAACGATTTTAAACGATTCTGGAAAACCTTGCAAACGCAAAAGTTCCCGTGAAGATAACCGTCGAACTCCATTGACAAGAAGATAGTTATAAGAAGCCCCACTTCTCAGGGCGCAGGAATAGGGAAGTACAGAAATATTTCCCGATTTATTTTCATGCCAAATTGAAGGATAAAAGGGTTTAACTTTCAATCTTTGTATTCTCTTTTTTTTGATAAACTCGGAAGCAAACAAACTTTTATCAACCCGTTCATCGGGTTCTAATATATCGGATAAACTAACTCTTTTTTGGATGGGTTTGGGAAAAGAAAAATGAATCTTTTCTAAAAATCCAACAATATAAGTTCTTTCTCGCTTTTGCGGTAAACCAAAATCTAGCGCATTCAGAACTTCTGTATAAACATGATAGCCCAAATTTTGCAGATGTTCTGTAATCACTTTAAACGTCTTTCCTTTGTCGTGAGTTCTCAACTGTTTAACATTTTCCAATAAAAACGCTTGCGGTTGTTTCGCTTTCAAAATCATCTCAATATTATAAAATAACGTTCCTCTAGCTTCATTAAACCCTTCCATTTTGCCAATAATACTAAACGCTTGACAGGGAAACCCCGCCAATAAAATATCATGGTGAGGAATAGAACCCGAATCAATTGTGGTAAGATCTCCCAGAGGACGTTCACCAAAATTCGCTTCATAAGTCTCTTGGGCGGCTTCATCCCATTCAGAAGAAAACACACATTTTCCCCCCAACTCCTCAAAAGGAAGACGAATTCCTCCAATTCCTGCAAATAAATCAATAAAAGTGAAATTATATTCTGTTAATTTATTGGTCATTAATCTGTTTTTCAAGCAATAATATGACCCAGACAATCGGGATATGAAATCAAAAAAATAATGCTATACAAGTTAGAAGTCAAAAGGCAAGATCTCCCAACCTCCCAACCTCCCAACCTCCCAACCTCCCAATCTCCCAACCTCCCAACCTCCCAACCTCCCAATCTCCCA
>Ga0207419_1000243_pt1 | contig 45418 bp, 38 predicted proteins | sample ElkSloMetagenome_4_FD_184723 | JGI IMG/M metagenome (GOLD analysis project Ga0207419, IMG submission 184723) | Hot spring microbial communities from Elkhorn Slough, Monterey Bay, USA - MD2A (version 2) | ecosystem: Environmental > Aquatic > Marine > Intertidal zone > Estuary: Microbial mat ...
ATTTTATTAACTCCGTTTTCAGGTTCGTTTCATTACATATTCACAATAACTCACATGAAAGGTTGATTAGGGTTGGAAAAGTTGGAAGTTTTACTAGCTAAAATAAAAATGAAAAGTTGGAAAAGTTGGATTGGTAAGCCAAGCAAAGTTTGAAATAAATACTAAAGGTGACTATGATGAAAATAGAAGATGTAATTTGTTTTGTTGAGAAATTGCTTAATAGAGAATTACAACTCATAGAAAAAAACATACTAGAAATTACATGGAATCAGCAAAACTTAAGTGAAATAGTAAACTATTCATACTCAGAAAATAGTGTAAAGAAACCAGCTTCTGAGCTATGGAAAGCTCTTACTGATGTTTTAGGTGAAAAAGTTAATAAAAGAAACGTTAAAAAAATTCTAGAAAAAAGATGGAATAGAGAAAGAGAAAAAGTAGAAGATCCATTAGGTTTTCAAAAGGAGCAAACAGAGAACCAACACTCTGAATCAGTTAACAATCTAACTAATAATGAAGAAAATGATTGTGATAAATTTTTAAGAAAACAATATCAACAATGTGAAAAGCTGTCTGTTCTACGTCGCTTTCAAACAGATGGTTTTGAAAGTGTGTTAATTAATGATTTTTTCGTTGATCTTTATTTTGAAGAGCGGGAAAATTCTAAAGATCGGGAAATCGAGGAAGTAAAATTAATCAAATGGCAAGAGATAGTTTTACAAGAGTCAAAACTCCTCATACGAGGTGAACCAGGTTCAGGAAAAAGTACGTTACTCAAATTTATAGTAACTCATATCAATCAACTTGACCCTAACCAATCCCCGATACCAATTTTGATTGAACTCAAAGAGTTTTACAATCTCAAGAAAAAACTGAAAAATCAAGATCAAAGCTTTACACTGGAATATTTTATTAGTTACGAATTTTTTAATAGAAATGAAGATAACTCTGTTGTTCAAACGATTAAACAGGGTAAAGCTTTAATTCTATTCGATCAATTAGATGAGTTAAATAGACAAGAATTATATCATTTTTTTAATGTAGTCTTAGATTTGGATATTTTCAGAAATAGGGTAATTTTATCTTGTAGAAGCGGATACGGTTTACCAAGCAAGAAATTATATGATAAAGGATTTAAAATCGTGCATTTAAGTCCTTTCAATAATGCTTACAAGCAAGGATTTCAAATTCAAAACTATGCTTACAATTGGTTGACTAAGGTTGACAACCGTCCAGAAGAAGTTGCCAGAGATTATATAGAAGATCTGCTCCGTTACATAGAAGATACAGAAAATAAACATATTCAAGAAATAGTTGGAATACCACTCTTACTCAATCTTATATTAATTATTTTTGTAGAAAAAGGTGAACTTCCATCTAAAAAAAGTGACTTATATCGAAAAGCAATAGACTGTTTAGTAGGGTCAGATAAAGACAGTTGGAATTACTTATCTGATCGTGACAATCTTGAGGGCGATATAAATTTTGAAATTTTGCTAAGAGAAATAGCTGCTACAGCTTTTAAACAACGAAATTCTAGTTTTTCCGTAGAAGATAGAAATATTCACCAGTTAATTAAGCGTTGTGTACCATCTTTCTCTAAAATTAGAGATCTCGATCAGCGTAGAGTCAAGTTAAAAGAATTGTTGAATTATATAGAAGTTTATTCTGGATTATTAATCGGTCAAGGGGAAAAATATACTTTCTATCATTCTATATTTCAAGAGTATTTTACAGCAAGACACTTTTTAAACGAGATAGATGAGTCTGATTATAGCAATATAACTTTTGAAAACCTCACTCAAGATATTAGCGATTCTAGATGGCGTGAAGTATTTTTGCTACTCTCTGAAATGCTACAACCTGTAGATGGTTTAATTATAGCAATGAAAAAAAGAATTGATGAAATGCCGGAAATATCAGAAGATAGTTATATTCAGTTTTTTCTATGTCAATTGAATGAAAAATCTAAAATTGCTTCTACACCTTTTGCGTGCGCTCGATATAGAGCATTTTACTTGGCGAGTTTTTTAGATCTAGATTTAAGCAGAGATGATGCTAAGTGGTATATACATCAGCTTGATATAGGATATGAAATCGATCCTCACAATGGAACTTTGAGATATATTAATGATTTGTATAGTTTAGGTAGCCTCTGGTTTCAATCTGAATATGGATTTAATGGATCAATTTTTGAGGTATTTAATTATATTCAATCTTCTTTCCGTAATCCTCAATGGACGCTTCGTGTCTCTCAGAAGATGAATTTTGATATTTTCAAAGAGCTACAAGAATCTTTAAAGTTACTAAAGCAAAAGATTAAGCCAACGGAAAATGAAAGTCTTAAAGAATGGTGGCAGCGTGAAGGAGGTCAATTGCATAAACAGCTTAAAGAAATTTTGAATAGATATCGAGTAATGTGTCAAGATCACATAGGAAACTATAATTTTAGTAGCCAGCAAAGAGAAGCACTGAAGTTATATTATGATGCCAATCAATTACTGCTGGATTGTCTTCTGCGTGGATCTCAAAATATTTATAGTAATACTGAAGAAAGCGATATCGATCATTGGAAACAACTGAAAAATAGGATAGAATCAACGCTATTACTTCCTAAAATAGAACTTGAAAAATTACAGGTAACAAATGATAGTATGTCTAGTAACTAAGTCTTATTCTAAGCTTAGAATCTGGAAAACTAAAGGTAAAAGATGAGAAATAGGTCAACCCGTGTTAAAAATCTTCAACTGCTCTCTTATTTTCTATGACTTTCTTCGACTTTTCGGTCATATAGATCAGTATTTATCTTATTCCTAAATGATTTTAGTTAATTGTACTCTCAAAACTGATGATCAACTAGATTAGCTATGATCGGGATGAACCCTATTTTAATCATACCATGAGTATCAATCTCACCTCTGACCAAGAACAATTTATTCAAAGCAAGCTGAAATCGGGGAAATATCAAACCTCTGAAGAAGTTGTTTCAAAGGCGTTGCGACTGCTGGAGGTTTGGGAACAGGCTGAGGCTGAATGGATCGAAGATGTGGGAACGAAAATTGATGCTGCGATATCCGCTTCTGAGGAAACCCCACCCTTTGATGGGGAAACCTTCATCAATGAAATTTTAGAGCGGAAATGGATATAATTTTAAGTGTGAGGTTCTCCAAATAAAACAATAGAACAGGTGAGTTGTTTGATCACTTCAGAGGTTACATTACTTACCCCCAAACCTCCGGCAGTACGACGCCGCATTGAACGCAAAACAACTAAATCAAAAGATTGAGATTGCGCTGCCCTGACAATAACTTTAGAAACATTATCATAAGCAACCGTTTTAATTTTTGCGGGAACTTGGGGGCCTCCTTGAGTAAGAACAGTCGCCATTTCTGACTCAAACTTAGTAATTTGTTCTGGGGGTGTTCCGCGATCGCAAACGTGTAAAAGGGCTATTTTTGCCTGGTTAGTATCGGCACACAGTTGAGCAAAACGAACGGTTCTAATGGCTTGGGGTGTGATATTTTTAACGGGAACTAAAATTCGTCGAATATTAATCGGTTCATCTAAGAGTTTAACCATAGCGACCGGACAATGAGAAGCCCAAAACACATTATCTACTAAACTTCCAAATAATCGCGCCCTTAAACTGGTTGTGGCATCACTCCAACCCATAACAATTAAATTAGCATTTTGTTCGCGAGCCGTCCGACTAATTCCTTCGGCAATATCGTCGTCTATTCTAACTTTTGGCTTGGCTTCGACTTTAAATTCTTTGGCAACTTCTACGGCTCTTTCTAATAGCTTATCGCTTTGTTCTAGGGCGATACCTAACTGGGGTTCGTCCATGTGAACGTGGGCTTGAGTAATGGATACAGGCACAATTATTCCCGACTCGTGACGCGCCAATAACGCTCCCATTTCGATGAGATAACGTTGGGATAGGGGATTATAAATTGGAACTAAAACGGTAAAGCGATGTTTGAGTTTACACACGGTAAATTTACCGTCTGACTGTTGTATTTCGGACGGTTCAAGCGGTTCTATTCCTAACGTCCATTCTTCGGTTTGAGGTTCTAAATCTGCTTTGGGAATGGTTAAATCTCTTGCGAAACGAGCGGTTAAAACTGAGCCAAGAATTGATGTGACAAGCATCAAAACAATCACGCTGTTAAAGACTTCTTGGCTGAGAAGACCCGCATTAACTCCGACTAAAGCTGCTGCTAAAGTTGCCGCCACTTGAGGAAGGGAAAGCGACCACATGGTTAGGGCTTCATTCCAGTTATAGTTGTAGAGAAGCTTCGCTGCAAAAGCCGCCAGAAATTTACTCCCAATTAGTCCACCGACAATCGCTAAAGTTAACGGTAATTCAGTGGTTAAACTACTAATAAAAGCGGGAACATCAATCAGTAATCCCATCTGAATAAAGAAAAAGGGAATAAATAGGGTACTGCCGACAAATTCAACCTTTTCTTCGACGGGACTGTGACCCAAAACATCATTAACGGCGAGTCCGGTGAGAAACGCCCCCACAATTTTGTCAATATTGATGAATTGGGCGCCGACGGATGCCAGAAAAACCGCCAACAAAATAAACAAAAATTGGTTTCCTTCTTCGTCTCCCGTGCGGCGAAAATATTCTTTTCCGGCCCAATCTAATCCCACTAAAACTATAGTAGAATAGAGCGCTAAAGCACCGAGTTGAATAATTAATGTTGCGGCTGAAAATTCTCCGCCATAAATAGAAATACAAATGGCTAAGACCAGGAGTGCGGCGATATCAGTAAAAATTGTTGCGCCAATAGTTACGGTAACGGCTTCGTTTTTTACAACTCCTAAACGGTTAACGATGGGATATCCGAGGAGGGTATGGGAAGCCAGAAGCGAACCCGTTAAAATTGCAGCATTTAATCCAAAACCAAACAGCAAACCCACACCAGTTCCCGTGAGTAGGGGAAGAATAAAGGTGGCTAAACCAAAACCCAGAGACCGATCTTTTTTCCGTCTAAATTCTTCTAAATCAATTTCTAAACCCGCCACAAACATCAGATAAATTTTACCGATATCCGCAAAGAGTTTCATCGTTTCGGAATCCGGATTAAGTAGCTGAAAGCCGTTGGTTCCCAAAACGACTCCAGCGACTAATAATCCGACTAATCCCGGTAGTTTTAACTTCTCAAAAATGGGAGGAATGGTTAAACTAACGAGAATTAGAATTGTAAACGTAACAATTGGACTATCCGGCAGACCTTGGATAATATTTTCCATACTAATTATTCAAAATAATAGAGATCAAACAAATTTAATGAACTTATATCAGCGAAAAAACTCTGATCAATATTGTGTCTATTGAGACTCGATGATCACAGATAGAGACAGTTAAAATTCAGCAATCAAGGAACAGGCTTTAACAAGATATACTGTTCGGTGATCACTGAATTTTAATTCATGGGTAGGATGGAAAATTATTCTAAATAATCCACTAGCCTCCTGTGAAAGATAAGACCAAAAATAATTTACGGGTTCCCTTGTTACTCTACACTAGATTTGGCTGGCTGTGCAGACTGTTTGAAAGCTAACCGCAGAAAAGGCGGTGCGATAAATGTGGTTATAATCACCATGATAATGATAGCGGCTTCTAGGGGTTTATCAAGTACACCACTGGCTGAACCAATTCCCGCAAAGACCAAACCGACTTCACCCCGAGGAATCATCCCGACCCCAATTGCCAAGCGGTTAATCTGAGGCTGACCAATTACAGCCCAACCTGTAATAATTTTACCGATAATCGCAACCACAATTAAGAAAGTGGCAATAATCAGTCCTTCACGATTGGCGGGAACTGCGGGATTTAATACGCCTAAATCTGCTTTTGCTCCTACACTAACAAAGAAAATAGGAACTAAGATGTCCGCAATTGGAACAACTTGTTTATCGAGTTCTTTGCGTTTGTCGGTTTCATCGAGAACTAATCCGGCTGCAAATGCTCCTAAAATAGCTTCTAAATGAATTGCGTTGGCTAAAAATGCCATCAAGAAAGCAAAGGTAAAAGCGGGAATTACTAACTGTCCTCGGGTTTGTAAAATGTCAGCAATTGAGACAAAAGATTTATTAAAGAATTTCCCGAGTAAAATGGAACCGAGCAGAAAAGCTGTAGCACTAATAATCAGATAAACAACGTTGAGAATGTCTATCTCGCCTGTTTTTGCTAAACTAGCAACAACTGCTAAAACAATAATCCCGAGAACATCATCAATAACAGCCGCCCCAACAATAATTTGACCTTCTTTTGATTTGAGATGTCCGATTTCCGAGAGAACTTTTGAGGTAATGCCAATGCTAGTTGCGGTTAATGCAGCCCCGGCAAAAATAGCAGGAATTGCAGAAACCCCAAAGAAATACATTAGTCCTAACGTCCCGGCTGCAAAAGGTGCTACTACTCCCACAACTGCCACAACTGCCGCTTGATAACCCACACTTTGAAGTTCTCTCAGTTCGGATTCTAAACCAATTTCAAACAGTAGAATAATCACACCCAATTCAGCCAGAACCGAAACTACTTCACTTTGACTGGCAAAAATTGAGGTGACTGATTCGGGACTCAAATCACTAATGGATTGTAAAAAAGTCATCAATAAAGAGTCAGAAGCGGTTGCACCACTTTCGGGAAAAACTAACAGGTTCAATGCCGAAGTTCCGACAATCACTCCGCCGATGAGTTCACCTAAAACTGGGGGTAAATCTAAGCGTTTTGATAATTCTCCGCCTAATTTACTGGCAATATAAACAATGACTAAACTCAGGAGAACAGAAGTTAATACCAGCGGTGCCTTTTCAGCTTCTGTAGCGGTTGCAAAAATTGGAAAAGATTGGGGAATGTTCAAGTCGTGTAACATAGTTTTTCAAGACAATAGCAATCTAAATCAATTGAATCATAAATTGGTTTTCAGAACAAAGCGAGTTGATCTTTATTTTGAATTTCTTAGAAGCAAATATTGATCAACCAGCCCTTAAAATAGCTTCTCACGTTTTAGTTGTGGAGATGATTATAGATAGAAAAATTGTAAAAAGTTTGGAAGGCAGAAACAGCAGAAACTTTAAAAACTCAGTTGATGATTAATTGTTTTTTAAGTGTTGAAGAGAGTTCTACCTTCCCCAGAGTTGAGATCGATCTCAAGTAGATTAGGAAATAGCCCCGATAAGAGGGAGAATATCACGGAGTTACAAACCGGGGCTAGACAATCAAGATTTTTGCAATGTCGCAGCATCAGTAGGATTAACCGGAGGATAGCTATTCATTTCTTCGTCATAGCTTTCAGGTTCAATGATTTCACCGTTAATGCTTGCTAAAGCACGTCGCAGAGCAACAACTCGGGTTGCTACTCGATTTTCTTTGGGTAAACGATCCAAAATATTGAAGCGTTGTAGACGGGTTCTAATTTGATGTTCACTGTTTTCAGCGCCGACAATGTAAACATCAATGGATTTGTTATAAGCGCTATCGATCATTTTCTCTAACGCCAGGGTTGCAGTTACACCCAACAGAGGAACGTGATTTAAGTCAATAATAATCGCTTGATAGTTATCTAAAATCCCTTGACGTTGAGTAATAGCTTTTGCCGCACCGAAGCTCATTGGGCCGCCGAGGTCGAGTAAGAGAATCTGACCTTTGGCTTGTTTCATTAACTGTTTGGCTTCTTCATTAGACATCACTTCATCGTTGGGTGTGTCAATGGCTTTGACTTGTTCGGCTTGGATATCAGCTAAACGTTTGATCGTCAGCATATTGGCAATGAATACTCCAACACCAACCGCGACAATTAAGTCGTAGAAGACGGTGAGCAAGACCACACCATACATGATGGCAGCAGCTTTCCAGGAAAGTCTGTGAGCGCGTTTGAGGAATTTCCAGTCGATAATATCGATACCCACTTTCAGGGCAATCCCTGCAAGAACGGCGAGGGGAATACCTTGTGTCAAGGGAGCAGCAGCCAGGACGATAACTAATAAAATCAGAGCGCGAGTCAAACCGGAAACCGCAGTGCGACCCCCAGCTTGGATATTAACAACGGTTCCCATTGTTGCCCCTGCACCCGGTAAACCGCCACAAATTCCAGAGATGAGGTTTCCAAGTCCTTGACCGAGAAGTTCTTTATCGGAATTGTGTTGAGATTGAGTTAAACTATCGGCAATGACAGAAGTCAGCAGAGAGTCAATACAACCGAGCATCCCCAGAACCAAACCATCAATTAACATGGTGTTGAGTTGGTCGAGGCTGAATACGGGCAGATGTAATTGAGGTAAACCCATCGGAATTTCACCGATGCGACGAATATCTACTTCCGGGAAGAATAATAGAGAAATCAGTGTTCCGATCACTAAAGCACTTAATTGAGGCGGAACAATCTTCTTTAATTTAGCAGGAGTGAAGAAGATAATGGCAATCGCAATCACACCCAACAGGGTTTCTAACGGATTGATATTAGCTATCAAGCTGGGAATATTTTGTAGGGTTCCGACCACTCCACCTTTCGGACCGGCTTGTCCGAGCATCGGCCCTATCTGAAGAATGATCAGGATAATACCGATACCGGACATGAACCCGGAAATTACCGTGTAGGGCATCAGGGTAATATATTTACCCAGTCTCAATGCCCCAAACGCCAGCTGAAATACTCCAGCCAACATGACAACGGTAAAAGCCATTGCCATCCCCGTTTCGGGGTTATCGGCGGTGAGTTTGGCAATGACGGCCGTGAACACAACGGTCATCGGGCCTGTTGGTTCGGAAATTAGAGTCGGCGTACCTCCAAATAAGGCGGCAAAGAAACCCACCAAAACAGCGCCCCAAAGGCCAACTGCGGCTCCGTCTGGCGCACCAGAAGCGACCCCGAAAGCGAGCGCCATCGGTAGGGCGATAACTGCGGCGGTTACTCCTCCAAATATGTCACCTTTTAGATACCTGAAATTAATTTCGTTTGTAATCCTGGTAAATTGCATGGGTTAGTGAAATCTGAGTGAATGCTAAAATAGACATAGGTCTATCGGAATACTAAAATTGATTGACTAAAGTCTATGGTGAGCATACCATAAAAGTCTTAATAGAGTGCAACCTTTTTCAAATTTCATTTACCTATAGTGATTCCAAGCCATACCTATAAAAAGGAGGAGTTCTTGATCCAGGCAACCCTACATCAGTTACGAGTCTTTGAAACTGTGGCTCGTCACGGTAGTTTTACCAAAGCGGCCGAAGAGTTATATATTACTCAGCCCACAGTTTCTAGCCAAGTCAAGCAACTCGCTCAAGCTGTTGGTTTACCGTTATTTGAGCAAATTGGTAAGCAACTTTATCTCACACAAGCAGGCCGGGAGTTATCTGCAACCTGTCACGACATTTTTAAACAACTAGATAACTTTGAGATGAAAGTGGCAGACTTGAAAGGCATGAAGCAAGGACAACTTCGCCTGGCAGTGGTGACAACGGCTAAATATTTTGTTCCTCGACTCCTGGGTTCGTTTTGTCAAAAGTATCCCGGTATTGACATTTCACTTCAGGTGAACAACCACCAAGAAATAACTCGACGAATACAGGATAATCAAGATGATCTTTATATATTGAGTCAACCTCCAGAAGATCTCGATCTTTGTACAGAACCTTTTTTGGATAATCCTTTAGTTGTTGTCGCCCGACACGATCATCCCCTCGCCAAACAGAAAAATGTCTCGATCAAACAACTTCGGGGTGAAGCATTCATCATGCGAGAACCGGGTTCTGGAACTCGACAAGCGGTTCAACAGTTGCTTGAAAAACACAAGGTTAAGGTTAAGGTTCGCCTAGAACTTGGTAGTAATGAAGCCATTAAACACGCGATCGCAGGCGGCTTAGGAATTTCTGTCCTCTCTAAACACACGCTAGTTTTGGAGAGTCTATCCAAAGAATTAACGATTTTAGATATCCAACATTTTCCCATTCAGCGGCGCTGGTATGTTGTTTATCTCGGTGGTAAACATCTCTCTGTGGTTGCTCAGACGTTCCTCGAATATCTGATCGAAGAAACTCAACCCATCACTAAGTTAGCCCTGCGAGCTTAATTGAGTTGGGTATGACACAAACTCTCACTCACAACTATTTTACGACTTACGGTTCACGATTCACTGTCTAAAATTCCCAATTTCTTTAAAGCTGCTTCTGCGGCTTTTTTTTGAGCATCTTGCTTACGACGTCCTTGTCCTAAACCATACACTTGATCTCTGACGCGCACTTCTGCGATAAACTCTTTGGCATGATCGGGGCCAGATTGATCAATAATAAAATACTTGGGATTTTCTCCAAATTCGGCTAACGCCCATTGCTGAAATCGATTTTTTGAATCAATTAAATGTTCAGAATTTTTTTCTTCAGTGTGCATTCCCAGAATTTCATCAGCAACTTTGGTGAATAGAGGAATAATAAATTCTCGAACTTTCTCTATTCCTGCATCTAAATAATAAGCTCCAATATAGGCTTCAAAGGTATCACTAAGCAAAGCCGGGTTTTGATATCCTCCATCTTTGATCGCACCTTTACCCAGTCGCATAATTTCACCAATTCCGAGTTGCTCCGCAAATTTTCCCAGTTGTTGTTCATCAACTAATGCGGCTCGTAAACGAGTCATTTTGGCTTCACTGAGTTCTTCTGGATAATAAGTATAAAGTAACTCCCCCACCACAAACCCTAAGACTGCATCTCCCAAGAATTCTAAGCGCTCGTTATTTTTTCCGTCTCCAGGATGTTCGTTGACATAGGAACGATGGGTTAAAGCACGCAACCTCAGTTTTTCATCTTTAATTTCTGGTAGTTTATCCATTTTCAATATCTTTGTTATCCAGCAAAACCTAACATCATCAATAAAATTTTCTGTTTCCTCACTTTGGTTAGTTTATCATTAAACAATGATGATCTACAACCCAGTGAGGATTTTTTTATCAATACGTTGATAGAATTAATCTTCCTTTATTTCATTAATCAGAAATATCTCTTGATTAACCTTGCGTATAATTCCTTTCTCTCTCACCCGATCAATAAATTTAGTAAACTTTGAAAATTTACTACCATCTGGTTTTCGGATTGATGAAACATTTTTATAGTTGGGAAATTTGGAATTATTACACATTAATTTAGCAATCAAACCGATGGTTGTTGATTTGCCGCTTTTGATCGCAGTTTGAATGGATTATATTAAACAGTTTACAGCATCTTCATAACAAATGTAAGCTTCTGTTTGCAGAGTTTCATAATCCAAATTTTTCACTAAATCAGGAAGTTGATCTATGTAGTAAAATTCATCAACCTGTTTCTTTAAAGAGTGACAATCACTTCCCCGGCGTGCAAGTACAATTAGTTTTCTGTTTTCTGACTTCAAGTTTTGTTGTATAATTTGACTATAACAATCTCCTGTCACTAAGATGATAACCTCTGGGTAAGAATTGGTTCTTGTTGGCTTAAAACAGTCTATTGCGATTTGAAAGTCAACTGCATTTTTAATTTTATCTGGATTGTCTACTTGAATACACTCAAAGCCTTTAAATTCAAGATGGCTTTTATGGTTTTCATTCCAGTTACAACTGTAAGCTTTTGAAGTCACAACTTTTCCTTGCTGACGAGCAAATTTTAACAAATCTGAGGCGATATAAAATTGAGATACATTTTCAAAATCCAAAAAAATTGCTATTGCTAATGACTTTTGTGAGTTTTTAGACTCATTGTTTTTGACTTTCATTAGTTTACTCCTAGTCGAGTTATTTTTTGTTAACTCACCTAGCACTAACGAAGTATTCTGTTATGAAATTCTCGAAAATTAATGGCTTCTTTCCAAAAAATAGAAGTCATCATCAAGGTTGCTTCAAAGGAATGCTATCTAAATTTAGATCTAGCATTTCCATTTGAAACTGATAAATTCAAAGCCAGAACACTTTACATCAATATGTCAGCTAATGTCTCACGACCCGCAATATGTATCCGTAAGTATGTGTATGTACATGGGTAGTAACGCTAAGTCAGACCTTAAAAACTAGGTTTTGCAGAAGATTAAAGCTTTTAATTAACTTGCAATCTAAGTTTTTGGCTGACCTGACGTAACAACCAATTGACACACCTATACCAGCAATACAGAAATTTTCCGGACGGTGAGACAGCAGCCCACAATAGTGCTAACTGATGAGCAGTATTATACACTCAATGATCGCGATCGCGCAACCCCTAATTTTTTTGACAACTCTCACAACTGGGGTAAGCTGAATTGTAGGTGCTTGAACGTTGACCAAACCACTGATAACGGTGATCGCGGACTTGCTCATAAACCCGATCACCTGTCCATTTCAACCCCGGTAATGCTCGATACGCACTCACAAATAGATTGCCTGCGGGTAATAAATTCCCAATTTCTTCGGCGGCATCACTGCCTTGCCAACGACGCTGAGGATGGTTATCATCAATTAAAATCATCCCCTGTTTACAGTCAGTTGATGTAATCCCAAAGCGGTTGAGTTCAGCTTCATTTTGCATGGGGATATATTGAAACTGTTGACCTTGATCGAAGTTCTCTAAAAACTGCACTAAGGTTACACACAAATTGCAGTTGCCATCGTAAATCACATGATAAGTCATAGGGGGAGAGTCAAAAAGAAACTAACACTATAATTGTTACAGATTTTTCTATTTTTTTGGGCTTCAGTCTGAGTGAAAAAACCAGTCAAACTTTTGAAAATCAGTTTGTTGTTAAGCTGGCATGATTTCTAACTTTTTTGATAGAGTCTAGCAACTCTAGGGGTAAATGAAGTTGGTTGAGACTGATATCAGAATTTGGGCTATGAAAGTCACTTCCTCCGGTTTTCAGTAAATCATATTCATCACACAAAGATTCTAAGTGCTTAATTTGTTTTGAGGTATGACTAGGATGATAAACTTCAAGACCCAATAACCCGGCTGAAACTAGATCTTTTAACACTGTTTCAACTTCACCGCCTCGAAATAAATAAGGATGCGCCCAAACCGGAATTGCTTCACAATTGAGTAAGAGTTGAATCCCTTCTGCGGTGGAAAATTTTTCATATTGAACAAAGGCAGGTTGATCATCTCCTAGCCATTTTTCAAAGGCTTCTTTGGAAGATTTAACATAACCGGCTTTGACCAAAGCTGTAGCAATATGAGGACGAGAAGGTGCAATTCCTTCACCCATTGAGGGAAGTTCAACTGGATAACCGAATTCAGCGAGTTTATTAATAATTAATTGGGCGCGTCTTTTGCGTCCTTCTAACCGTTCTTTAAGGGGAGAATAGAGTTTATTTTTATTGGGGTAAAATCCCAAAATATGTAAAGAACGCTCGTTGTAAACCGTAGAGAGTTCAACCCCAGGAACAATTTCCAGATCAAAGTCAGCAGCAGCAGCAAAGGCTTCTTCCCAACCTGAAAGAGTATCGTGATCGGTGATGGCGAGGGCTTTGACTCCGGCTTGCATGGCTAAAGCGACCAGTTCGCTGGGGGTAAGTGTACCATCGGAGTAAGTGGTATGACAATGAAGTTCTAGCATTTTTGAGGCTGTTGTAGGAGAGAAGATTTGTAAGGTTTCAGGAATTGACTAGAAAGCAAATCAAATTCTAGTGATTGACTTGACCCATCGATGGGTATGCTTTATGATAGCTTGAGTAAAGATATACTTGTACTTCCGCAAATTAACGGAGATCAGTAAGCTGACAACTACCATCTGGGTCTTTAAACGTAAAGTTGTCAGAACAGAATGTTAACTTTTTAACAAACTTTAGATCAAACTTTGAACATTTCAATCTTATACTAGATGTTCAGGTTAAAAACGACGCATCTGTCTACCGACAAAACACTTAATCGTTGTATAATAGAGATCAAACAGGTTTCAGTAAATTCCTGGTTTGTAGAGATTGTACTCACCCTAGGAACTTATGGAGCCACCGGTTGATCGAGTTCGTCTTTCCTCTGAAGCGAAAGAACAGCTAATTAAGCTGAAGCGAACAACGAAGATCGAGCAGTGGAATATTCTTTGTCGTTGGGCTTTTTGTCTATCACTTGTAGAGTCTACTGTACCTTCTTCAGTTTCATTACCTGCTGATCAGGGGATCGAAATGACTTGGCGGGTCTTTGGCGGTGAACTGTCTGATGTCTTTATAACTGCCTTGAAGTATAGGTGTTGTCAAGACGGCTTAGGCACAGATAGACAAACTCTCGCAGAACAACTTCGTCTTCATCTGCATCGTGGAATTGGCTATTTAGCCGAGGAACGTCAGGTAAATGAAATCGAGGAGTTGATCGAGACAGCCTTATGATCGACTCGCTAAAGGTTCATTTCTCAGTTATTAGAGATAATCCACAGTAGATTTGTGGACTACAGGGAAAGATCAGCACCAATTCAGTCAAAATACTCAATACACTAAGGTTTTCGGTGACGACTATGTCAGTGAAGCAACGCAGAAAATACCACAACATCATGGAAGACTTGGTGGCTGAGGAAGTCAGAAGTCAAATGGCTCTTTTGTCTCCTCGGTTAACGCAGTACATTCAGCGATCTGAAGTTGAAACCTACGCGCTTAACCGTCTGCCAACTCTCTATGCCTCTAGCCGCGAAGGGTGGCTGCATCAACAAAAATGCGCCCGAGACCAATATCAAGTTAAGATCAAAACGGCAGTTCGTCAAGCGTTAGCCGCCGTGCAGCGTGATCCCCTACGAAGTACAACTCCTCTCTTTCAAGAAAAAGAGGACGTTATGGGTGAAAGTGCCATTCGCAGTGATACAGCAGAAGTGGAAACCCCAAAGGAATTACCCTCTCATCCGTATTACTGGCAGCAAAAACGTTCTTCTCGCTCGGGTCAACGATCGGCTAGATAAATTAAATTTACCGATTCGGCGTGATGGAGCTAGAGTAAAGATTGGCTCTGGGAGAGAAGTGGAAAAAAATGTCCAACCGGACCTTGACCCTGACCGATACTCAGGGAAAATTGTAAAGCTTGGGTGACGTAAGTCTTTGCACCTTGGATAGCGGTCAATAGATCTTGTCCTTTGGCAAGGTTAGCGGTGATCGCGGCTGAAAGCGTACAACCTGTCCCATGAGTATGGGAAGTGTTGATGATTTCAGTTTGTAGAGTCTGAAGCTGTTTGCCATCAAACCACACATCTGTTCCTCGCAAAGACGCTTCTAAACTTCCTCCCTTCACCAAAACCGCTTTGACTCCCAGTTGATCATAAATCTGTTGAACAGCAGTATACATCTGATCAAGGGTTTGTATTTTCAACCCCGTGAGAATTTCAGCTTCGTAGCGATTGGGTGTAATCACCGTTGCATGGGGAAATAGAGTTTCTCGCAAAGCCGTAATTGCCTGATCATCAATCAATTGCGCTCCAGTCCGGGAGACCATCACCGGATCAACCACTAACGGCTGTAGATGCCATTGTTCAACCTGCGCGACAACCTGTTGAATAATCTCGGAGTTGAGCAACATTCCCGTCTTCGTCGCTTGTACCCCAATATCTTCAGCAACCGCCGTAATTTGGTCAGCGACGGCTTGGGGCGAGAGGGCATCGACTCGATTAACCCCCAAAGTATTTTGAGCAGTAACACAAGTTAAAGCACTGGTGCCATGAACGCAATGAAAGGCAAAGGTTCGCAAATCGGCTTGAATGCCTGCACCTCCACCACTATCTGATCCGGCAATGGTGAGAGCGACTGGAATCATGGATTGTAACCTACCCACACTGGCTATGCCTTTCAACGTGGGCTTTCGGTAGCCCTAGAACTACTGCACAAGACAAGAATTCCGAACCTCTAGGTGCGGTTACACTTGCACCCCATAATTTAATCATTTTTGACCCCTTAAAATCTGCATCGCAACTCTTGCCACAATTACCACATTTAAAGGTTTTATTGTTTCGATAAGATTGACCTTTGACTGGATGAATATACAGGCACTTATGACAGGTTTGACTGGTATAAGCAGGTGGAATTGCAATGACATTTACACCCTCTTTAATGCCTTGATATTCAAGGCAGGTTCTTAACTGATAAAAACTCCAGGAATTAGAACGTCTACCCTCTGTTTTTTTCCTGGGCTGATTATTTGTTCTATCCCTTATTCCGGTCAAGTCTTCGATAGCAACAATTGAATTTGTGCTAACTGCTTCTGTGATGATTGAACTCGAAATCTGATGATTTAACCAGGTTTGGTATCTTCTCTCACGTCCCGATAGCCGTTTCAAGATTTCTCGGCATCTACGCCGAGTTGACCTTGTGCGTCCGGCATAAACGCCTGGGGAAACCCTAGGCGACGCGGACTTACCTTGAGACGCTTTCTTTTGAAGGGAAGCTCTAGTCCTGGTATATTTGTCTCTAGTATTGTTGATATCTTTCCCCGACCAAGATTGACCTGTTGAAGTTACTGCTATATCCCGTCTTCCAAAGTCAACACCAATAACATTTTGAGTTTTTCTCGGTTTTGGTGCTTCAAATTTTAGTTGAATATGGAGATAAAAGTTACCATCTTTATGCTTACAAACTTGAGCCGAAGTCGGATTTTGGTTTTTGAGTTTTCCGATATGGTAATTACTTACTCGCATCGGAACTTTAACTCGTTTACCTGTTGTGCTGAGGCTGACTAGATAGCCGTCTTCAATAATCCGAAATGTTCTGGCATCACAGTCAAAACTGGTTGGTTTAAATCCTGTTACCTTGCGTCTTTTTTGTTTTGCAGTTAATCGATTTGCACCAACTCTCGCACAAGCTCTAACTACATGATTAGCTGTTAACCCAAATTGAGATTTAACCTCGCTATAGCAGACGGCTTGTATTGAGTTTCGGTTGGTCAGGTTTGAGTTCACGTTGTCGTTAATCCAATTACAGGCTGACGCAAACGCGACCACAGTATCGTCCAGCAATTTCTGCTGTTCTGCGGTCGGTTCAATTCGCACAGCTAAGGTCATAAGTTGTTTCACGACATCAAAAACTCACCGTATGATATAGTAACATAATGATAAACCCTATGCGTTCGCTCCTCGCCTGTGCGAAGCACATAGTTTTCCTCCACACACTGACACTTCGCTTTCAGTGTAGGCTTCCAACTCGCCGAAAAAGGTGAATTTGCCCTATACGCGAATACTGACTCGACTAACGTCGAGGACGCCGTTGTCTGAGGAAGTCCGGAATATCAAGTCCTGGCTGTTGGGATTGTTGTTCAGCAGGATCTTTTGACGGTTGTTGACCCAGAGGTGAAGGCGGCGGTGCATTCCGGGGTTGGGGCGTGGTTTCTCGAGTGCTAGGAATGCTTTGTTGTTTTTCACCCGAAAATCCAGTCGCAATCACCGTAATTTTAATTTCTCCCTGTAGCCGTTCATCAATCACCGCCCCAAAGATAATATTGGCATTGGGATCAACCACTTCATAAATCGCCTCGGCTGCCGCATTCACCTCATGAAGCGTTAAGTCAGTTCCGCCTGTAATATTAAAGACAACCCCTTTCGCCCCATCAATAGAAGATTCCAGTAACGGAGACGAAATCGCTCCCATTGCCGCTTCTCTCGCCCTTGATTTACCCGAACCTAAACCAATTCCAAGCAAAGCTGAACCCGCATCTGCCATCACCGCCCGAACATCGGCAAAGTCAACATTCACTAAGCCGGGAATAGTAATAATATCAGATATCCCTTGTACACCCTGACGCAAGACATCATCGGCATAGCGAAAAGCTTCCTGAACCGGCGTTTGTTCGTTAATCACCGATAACAGCTTATTATTAGGAATAATAATCAGCGTATCAACCCGACTTTGTAAAGCAGCGACCCCTTCATCGGCTTGAGAAATGCGTCGTCGCCCTTCAAAAGTAAAAGGTCGTGTCACCACACCAATTGTTAATGCACCCACTTCTTTGGCGACTTCAGCCACAACCGGAGCGCCCCCTGTTCCAGTTCCCCCGCCTAATCCGGCTGTAATAAACACTAAATCGGCCCCTTCTAAAGAATGGGCAATTTCATCACGAGATTCTTCTGCGGCTTTTTGTCCAATCGCCGGATTACCCCCCGCTCCTAGTCCTCGGGTTAACTTTTGTCCGACTTGTAAACGTTTCAGTGCTTTTGACTGAGCCAAGGCTTGGGCATCTGTATTGACCGCCCAAAACTCTACACCCGATACCTCACTCTCAATCATGCGATTGACCGCATTTCCCCCACTGCCGCCCACACCAATGACTTTGATCTTCGCTGCGTTGCTTGGTATGATATCGGTACTCCAAGACTCTTCGTGAGGCATAGAATTACTTTCGTTATTGGGGTTTACCATACGCTCGTTTTTGCGGAATGGATTTGCTGATTCCGCCGCTAACCAGAGATTGGCTTTCTGATCAGCTTGGTTATTATTATTATTCCTTTGGGTAGACCCCAGGTTACTCTTAGAATCCATTTTAATCGATAGGGGTAGTGAATAACGTTTCAATAAAGGACGCAACTCAAACTCAACTATAAAGTAAGTTGCGATCTAAACCAAGAGGAATTCAAGATGCAATCAGTTTACGCAACGGACTTGAACCAGAGGGCGACAAGCACAATCAATCGAGGGGTTTAGGTATCTTGATCGCGATAGTCGGCACAATAGCAAAGTTTTAGGGTTCTGGCAACATCTGAATGACTGGGTGATCTGGATTCTGTAAATCAATATAGTCCACTAGGGCTAAATCGACTCGTTCCGGTAAATTTCTCATCTGATCCAAAACACGAAGCTGTTGAGCAAACAAAGGACTATAAGCACCGAGATGTACAACTCCTATTTCGGTGGTGATCATTAAATTGGCTGGATCTTGCCAGTTAATTTCATCAACCACCACTGGAGAGCGACTCAAGGTTTCATACATTTGTTTCCAATGCGGACGGTACTGCTCTGGGTTGCCAATCACCTTCAAGCGGGGCAACTGTCGCGATCGCTCTAACTTAGCATAGCTTTCTAACGGAATCCAACCCCCATTCGCATCAAGCCAACCCACTTGCGAGGCTTCAGAACGTCGAGTTAAAGTCGGACTTGGTTGAGCGATCGCCACTGGACGTCGTTCTTGGACTTTAATCGTTAACTGAGGGGGAAACAACTGTCGGCTGACGCTGGCTTTGGCAATTTGGCCTTGAGATTCTAAGGTCTTTGCTAACGCTTGAGGTTGAATTTCCCAAAGGGATTGAGGATAGGATAAGGGAAGTAAAGCGCGAATTCGTCGATCAGAGAGTAATTGATTGCCTTCAATGCTGACTTGTTCAGGCTGATTAATAAACCAAATCGGCTGGTTAACAGCCCAAAAAACACCTCCAGTTAAACCACTAACGGCTAGAGCTTGCCAAAGAATTTGTACTAAACGTAGACGACGCTGACGACGCAATTGCTGACGCCGATTTCCGAGATCCCGAGAAGAAACAGATACAATATTCGTCATAAGTCTTTCTTGTCGCGACGATTGGGTTTGTTCACATTTATATAATGAGCGGAGAAAAGATTGGGGATCAATCATTTAGAGATTGATTCGCTCAACATTCAGATTTGGACTCAAACTACTGACCACTGACGAGGGTATATCAATTAATACCACCAGTGGGGTTAACCCTTCAGTAATATCACCTAGTCGGTTCGACTCTCCTGTTCTGTTTGAGTCCACACCCCACCGAGCCAAGTGTCAATCTATACTTTTGAGTAAAGAATTGTCACACAAGAGAGTCTGCTGTGGTGAGCTTAGATTTAATTCAATTTTACAAAGCCTGCAATCCGAGTAAAACCATTGATATGGCAAATCCTGAGGATCGGCAGTATTATATCGATTTTTCCTCAGTTCGGGGTAGCGATTTGGTTCGAGAACTCTGCCGCACCATTACGTTACTCTCTGGGGATGAACCGACTTGCCAACTGTTTTCAGGACACATCGGTTGTGGCAAATCGACTGAGCTATTTCGACTTAAAGATACCTTAGAACACCAAGGATACCATGTCGTTTATTTTGAGTCTTCCCAAGATTTAGACATGGCTGATGTCGATATTAGTGATATTTTACTGGCAATCGCTCATCAAGTCAGCGAAAATCTCGAAGGCGCTCAAATTCGGATCAAAGCTGGATACTTTGGCAACCTGTTCTCTGAAATTTCAGACTTTTTGCAAACTCCCTTAGAACTCTCTGGAGAAGCGGAACTATCAGTTGGATTTGCTAAATTAAGCGCTCGCACCAAAGATTCCCCAAAATTACGCTCTCAACTCAGACAATATCTCGAACCGCGAGTCAGTAGTATTCTTGATGCAATTAATAAAGAACTCCTCGAACGGGCTAACACGGCATTAAAAGCAAAAGGAAAAAAAGGCTTAGTTGTGATTATCGATAACCTTGATCGGGTGGATAACTCTCCTAAACCTTGGGGGCGAACTCAACCGGAATATCTGTTTGTTGATCGGGGCGAACAACTCAAACGACTCAATTGCCATGTGGTTTATACCATTCCTCTCACTTTAATGTTCTCTAACGATTATGGAAGATTGTCCAGTCGATTTGGAGTCAAACCCAAAGTTCTGCCGATGATTCCAGTTAAAACTCGTCAAGGTGAAGATTATTCTAAAGGAATGGCAATGTTGCGAGAAATGGTTTTAGCGAGGGCTTTTCCAAAAATTCCATCTGAACAACGTTTTGAGTTAATCCCAGAATTATTTGACACTCGAGAAACGCTAGATCGCTTATGTCGAATTAGTGGGGGTCATATGCGACGGTTGTTGATGTTGATGTATAGCTGTTTACAACAAGCTGATCCGCCTTTTACTCGCGATTGTCTCGACAATGTGATTCGTGAATATCGTGATGATCTCTTAGGTGCAATTACTGAAGATGAGTGGAAATTGCTGGTACAAGTCGTCAATCATCAACACGTTCGGGGAGAAGAAGAATGTCAAACTTTACTTCGGAGTATGTTTGTTTTTGAATATCGTGATGGTGATGGTCGTTGGTTTGGGATCAATCCCGCTTTAGAGGAAACTCGACAATTTAAAAAGGGTACTTTAGAGCTAAATCAGTCTTTAATGGGATAGTCTCTCTATGGGTTTTGTTTGAGTTGGTTGTTGTGTAAGCAGGTAAGCAGGTTAGTCTAAATTGTCTTAAATCCTGAATTCAAGTCTAAGCTTGACAAAGTACAAAACATACCAATTAAATTTGATTAATACTTTCTTTAACATTAGATAGAGCTTTCAGTTTATTGATGTTGAGGATAAATGTGTTCAATTGATTGGATCAAAAAGCAGAAGATGTAACCAATCTTGTGTATAAGAACAGGAGTCATCCGAAGAAGCTTAAGATCTTATTTTTTCGGTCTAATTTCTGCTGAGATCAAATAAACTGAACTCAGGGTCAACTTTTACAATGATTTTGAGCAAAATGGCTCATCCTATGGATACTCTATATACCTCCGAACAAACTGCCACCCATAATGATAAATTATTAACTCGATTGGTGCGGTCAATCGCTTTATCTCAAGGACAATTTTCTCTTGTTTTAGTGCGCTGTAACTATTCCAGTCTCCAACTCAAACTAATCCAACAATTACAACAAAAATCCCCGATTCCGATTCAAGAATTAACCTTGCCAGAATCAGTTGAAACTCTTTACACAACTTTATATTCAGCGATTCAAAATGAACCTCCGACTGCCTTAATGGTTTTAGGGTTAGAAACAGTTGCTTCTCTTGATCATTTACTCAATTCTACCAATCAAGTTCGAGATGAATTTCGGAAAAACTTTACTTTTCCATTGATTTTGTGGATTACCGATGAAGTCGCAACTAAATTAATTCGATTAGCCCCAGATTTCAAAAGTTGGGCAGCAGCAACCCTGAAATTTGAACTCGCAACCTGTGAACTGATTGAATATCTCCAACAGCAAGCAAATATTCTTTTCTCCTGCGCTGAACTGAAAATAAAAGAAGGGGAACTTGCCACTCAATATTCGATTTCTTTTTACCAATTTCCCCAGCAGGACTATGATTTTTCTATCGGTTCTCGACGTCGGCGCGAACTAGAATCAACTTGGCGAGACTTACAACATCGGGGTTATGAGTTGGAACCAACTTTAGAAGCCTGTCGGGAGTTTATTTGGGGCCAAGACCGAGATGCAAGTGACCAAAGTGATATTGCTCGAATTCATTACCAAAAAAGCTTTATAGCATTGCTTCACTATGATAGGAGTTGCCCAGAGGAAAAAAATCAGATTTGTGATCCTCAATTGATTAAATGGGAAGTCATCGTCGAAGATTCTATAGATATCAATTCTATTCCAGAAAATCAGCAAATTCATCCTGATTTTAGTGATTTAGATGAGCAACAATCTCTGATTAAATATCAGGGAATTGTGTTGTTTTATATTGCTTTAACTTACCGTTTACAAGCCGCGCGAAATCCGGGTTTAAGTCAAACATTATTGGAGAAAGCACAAGTTAGTTTAGAACAATGTCAGCAAGTATTTGAACAAGCTGGACGACCTGATTTAGTAGCAGGTGTGATGTCTTATATGGGGGAACTATTACAACGTCTGCAAAAGTGGGATGAGTTGCAAACCTTCGCCCAACGAGTATTAAAAATGCACCTCACCTATGGTACACCTCGTCAGCTTGCGAAAGATTATGGGTTTATGGCAGAAGTTAGTTTACAACATTCTCAATGGTTAAAAGCGGATCAACTGACTCGACTGGCGTTAACTATTTTACCGACATCTGAACCTGTTTCGAGTCGTAGTGTATATCTTTTGCTGTTAGCTCGAAGTACCAAACATCTAGGACGATGGGATGAGGCGGTTGAGGTCTTAGAACAGGCTCAAGCGGGAACAGAACCCGAATATGATCCTCATTTATATATTAATATATTAGCAGAGTTACGTTCAATTTACTACGAACAATGTCAATATTTAAAAGCATTTAGAATCAAGAAAAAACAACGAGAGATTGAGCATCAATATGGGTTTAGAGCATTTATTGGCGCTCATCAACTTCAGCCGACTAAACAGGTTGTTAATCCTTCGAGTTTAAAGGTTGAAACTCAGATGATGATGGCTGAAGAAATTGTCGCATCTTGTCGGCAAAAAGATATTCATAACCTTTTGCAAAGATTGGGCAGAGACGATCATAAACTGGTTATTATTCATGGACGTTCAGGAGTAGGAAAAAGCTCATTAGTGAATGCCGGATTAGTTCCCGCGTTAACGAATATTAACTTGAGCGCTCGTCATGTTTTACCTGTGGTGATTCGTAGCTATACCCATTGGTCAAAAGAAATTGAACAATCTTTGACAAAAGCAATCTTAGCCCAAGAAAGTATTTATCATAGAAAACCACAAGATGATGTTAAAAAACAATGGGACAAGGTGATCACTCAAGCCGCTTATAAATCCTGGAAAAAAACAAAAAATTATCCCTCTAATTTTTTACTCAATCCAAATTCATTTGTCTTAAAAACCCTTCATAAAAATGGAGAAATAAATTTACTAACTGTACTGGTATTCGATCAGTTTGAAGAATTTTTCTTTGTGAATTCTAGATCAGAAATTTGTGCTTTTTCTCAATTTTTGAGGATTTGTTTAGATCTACCTTTTGTAAAAGTTGTATTTTCATTGAGAGAAGATTATCTTCATTATCTTTTAGAATGTGAGAACTTGGTGAAGTTAGATGCAATTAATAATAACATTCTAGATAAAAAAATTCGTTATCACTTAAAAGACTTTTCTAAAAGTGAAGCAAAAGCTGTAATTGAACGTTTAACTCAGCGAGCAAAATTTGAATTAGAACCAGCTTTAATTGATGCTTTAGTTCAAGATTTAGCAGATGAACAAGGTGAAGTTCGTCCCATTGAATTACAAGTGGTAGGAGCGCAGCTTCAAGAAGAAGGAGAACAGGGAATTACCACCCTTACCCAATATAAACAACTGGGAAAAAATCCCAAAGCAGAACTAATCAAACATTCTATTGAGCAAGTGATCGAAGATTGTGGAAAAGAAAATGAAGATGCAGCTTGGGATGTTTTATTTGCTTTAACCGATGAAAAATTTACTCGTCCGATCAAAACTCGCCGAGAGTTAATTACAGCTATTCATTCCCACAATAAATTAGATCTCTCCAAAGATTTAGAACAACCTGTATCATTTATTGATGTCATTTTAGAATCGGGTTTATTATTACGTCAACGAGAAAAAACCTGTATTCGTGAAGCTTCTCTACCCGAAAATCGCTATCAACTTTTACATGATTATTTAGTCTTACCCATTCGTCAACGCTACGCCATCAAAGAACAACAACGTCGGACTGAAATTCATCGACGACTCAGACAAGCCCAAGTGGCGAAAAAAGAAGCAGAAGCTGCATTGCAAAAAATGAGTCAACAGCAGTTGATTCATCGCAACCGAGTTTTAAAACAATTATTAGGATTAGCCATTATTACCGCAGTCGGACTTGCTTTCACTGTAAAAATTGCTTATAAACAAAAACAACTTGCTAATATTGCGACTTTAACATCCGCTTCCGATGCCTTATTCTTTTCTCATCAAAAGTTTGATGCTATTATGGAAAGTTTAAGAGCAGCCAAACGCTTGCGACAACTCAAACAATTAAGCCTGATTAACTTTGACTTACAAAACACCGAAATTTCAATTGCAGCAACCCTACAACAAGCGGTTTATGGAATTCACGAATTCAACCGTTTAGAAGGACACAACGAAGTGGTTTGGGATGTTAGCTTTAGTCCAGATGGGAATATTATTGCTTCGGGTAGTGTAGATAAAGTAATTAAACTCTGGACTCCGAAAGGGAAACTTCTCAATACTTTGAAAGGTCATCAAAAAAGTATTACCAGTGTAAGCTTTAGTCCAAATGCTCAGATGATTGCCTCATCTTCCCAGGATCAAACTGTAAAATTGTGGACGTTGGGTCAAGATACTCAAATGGCTGCCATTCCCATTACACTCAGAGGTCATGGCGATATTGTTTCTAGCGTGTCTTTCTCACCGGATGGTCAAATTATTGCTTCGGCTTCCGAAGACAAAACGGTAAAATTGTGGGATTTAGAAGGACAGCTACTCAGAACAATAACTGCTCATAATTCTCCTTTAAATTGGGTGAGTTTTAGCCCCAAAGGTGATGTGATTGCCACCGCAGGAAATGATGGCACTGCCCGATTATTAACCCCGAGAGGAAGACGCCTTAAAACACTGCGTCATAGTAGTTCTGATGAGTCGAAAGTTTATACTGTGACCTTTTCACCCGATGGTGAATTAATCGCGACTGTCGGTTCAGATCGAACGATTAAATTATGGAATCGTCAAGGCCGTTTACTGAAAATTTTACGGGGACATGAACAGCTCATTTATGGTGTTGAGTTTTCTCCAGACAGTCAAATGCTCGCAACAGCAAGTGGAGATAAAACCGTTAAACTTTGGAGTCGAGATGGAGAACTTTTGATAACTTTTGAAGGACATGGAGATCAGGTGACGAATGTGAGTTTTTCACCGGATGGTAAAATTTTGGCTTCTTCGAGTTATGACAAAAAAGTAAAATTGTGGCGGATTGAAGATATTCCACTGAAACTATTAGAAGGACACCAGGATCGCGTTTTAGGTGTTAGTTTTAGTCCCGATGGTCAAATCTTGGCTTCTGCCTCTCAAGATCAAACCGTCAAACTGTGGAGTCGTTCCGGAACTTTACTACAAACCTTAAAAGGATATCAAGATCGGGTTTCAGCGATTAGTTTTAGTCCCGATGGTCAACTGTTAGCAACGGCGAGTTATGACAAAAAAGTAAAACTGTGGCGGATGACTCCTCATCCCAAAAAAGTTCAACAACAAGATCATTTTCTCTGGACTCATACACCATTGCGAGAACAGCTTTATTTTCGATCCTTTTATTTTCCACTGAGAGGAAGTCTAGACTTTGATCAATCTCCTATTCAGTCTGAGGCTTCAGTTTTTCATCGCTTCTCAACCGTGAAGACTTGGACGGCGCATAGTGATAGTTTGATGAGTGTGAGTTTCAGTCCAAATAGTCAGTTTATTGTGACGGGAAGCAAGGATAAAACGGTTAAACTGTGGACTTCAGAAGGTCGTTTACTCCAAACGTTTGTGGGTCATCAGGGATGGGTTAATAGTGTGAGTTTTAGTCCTGATGGTCGAATGATTGCTTCGGCGAGTGATGACGGTACGGTGAAGTTGTGGAATTTACAGGGAAGATTGTTGAAAACGATTATCGCCCATAACGCCTATGTGTTGGGGGTGAGTTTTAGTCCCGATGGTCATACGATTGCTTCAGCCGGTTATGACAATACAGTGAAGCTTTGGAGTCGTGACGGGATTTTGTTGGAAACATTATTAAAAGGTTCGAGTGATAGTGTTACAAGTGTAGTTTTTAGTCCCAATGGTCAGCTGATTGCTTCAGCGAGTTATGACGGGTATGTGAAGCTGTGGAGTCGCCACAATGGGACTTTACTCAAAACGTTACTGGGTCATCAAGATGGTGTGATGAGTATTAGTTTTAGTCCCGATAGTCGGGTGTTAGCCTCGGCGAGTCGAGATCAGACGGTGATTTTATGGAATTTGGATCTTGATGATCTGATGGAACGGGCTTGTCAATGGGTGGGTGATTATCTTAAGTACAATCCCTATATCAGCAATGAAGATCGGAGTTTGTGTCAGTTAACAGCCAACAGGGAATAGGGAACAGCCGCTCTTGCAAGAGGCAAAAGGCAAGAGGCAAGAGGCAAGAGGTAAGAGGCAAGAGGCAAGAGGCAAAAGGCAAGAGGCAAGAGGCAAAAGGCAAAAGGCAAAAGACAATTCTGAACTCCTGACTCCTGACTCCTGACTCCTGTCTCCTGTCTCCTGTCTCCTGTCTCCTGACTCCTGACTCCTGACTCCTGACTCCTGACATCTGTCCTGTAAGAAAATTCTATGCTAAAGTTAACAATTGTAAAGAAATATAAGATTTCGATTATCTGCGGGTTAACAAAATCCTTTATCCTTGACAATTTAAACCTTGATAGAAAATCCCATGAAACAGATATGGCTTCGTCGGCTCCTGGTCTCTATCGTTGCGTGTTGTCTAAGCTTATCGACTTGGATGATCGCCCCGGCTGCTCAGGCTTATGATAATCCTGAGTTACTTCCCAAAATTCAAACTCCGATCATTGACTTAGCAGAAATTCTCACCGATACTCAAGAACAATTGATCGCCTCAGAAATTCAACAATTTGAGTCGGAGACGGGCTGGAAACTCAGAGTTCTGACTCAATTTGATCGCACTCCAGGTCGTGCAGTTAAGGGCTATTGGGGACTCGATGATAAAAGTGTTTTGCTGGTTGCTGACCAACGAGGCGGAAATATCCTCAATTTTAACGTCGGTCGTGACCTCTATGCTTTGCTTTCTCGGACGTTTTGGGTGGAACTGCAAACCCGTTATGGAAACCAATACTTTGTACGAGATAATGGCGAGGATCAATCCATCATTCAATCTTTAGATGCGGTTAAATCTTGCTTAGTTCAAGGGGGTTGTCGAGTTGTACCGGGACTTCCCCGTGAACAGTGGATTTTAACTCTGATTACTTCTGCTTTGGGGGGAGTGATTTGTGGTATTGCGGCGATTCCTCGTAAACCCGGACAAATTGTGGCTTGGCAGTGGGCTTTGATTTTTTCTCCGTTATGGGGAATCTTATTTATTGCCTTTGGGATCGGCCCGGTTGTCTCTCGGACTTCGGATTGGGTGCCATTAGTTCGTAATATCGCCGCATTTCTGATTGGTGTTTTGGCAGCTTATTTGACTCCTGCGTTCAATCAGCCTTCGACTTCTGAAAGCTAATTTTAAATTCAACAATCTAACTGATTTGACTACAGGATTGGGAATTGACGAAACTCTCGATCCTGTTTGATTTTAGGCAAGTCTAAATTCAATCCCTCGAAAGTGAGCGACTCTACATTTTGCCTGATAAACTTATCTAATATATAGAATCGTTGCTGCACTCAATTCCCATCCCGAACTCCTGTAAACAGACCATACCTGGCTCAGATTTTTTCGGTTCGGGGGTAATGCACCGATTCACAGACGGATAATAGCGGAAGATCATGATGGAATGGCACATTACCGATGCCCAAAGTCTAGGGATTATTGATCACGAAATTGGTGATCACGTTTTTTCTCCAGCCGAGTATGAGATTGTCCGTCGGGTCATTTACGCGACTGCTGATTTTGAGTACAAGTCCCTCGTTCGCTTTTCTGATCAAGCTTTACAAGCCGGAGCCGCCGCCTTAGCCGCCCGGACAACGATTGTTGTGGATGTACCGATGGTGCAGGTGGGGATTAGTCCCCAGATTTTAGCGACTTTTGCTAATCCTGTTTATTGTTCGATGGAAGCGGTGACTCGACCCCAACGGGAAAAAACCCGCACCGCTTGGGGAATTCAAACTTTAGCTCGACGTTATCCCGAAGCTATTTTTGTGATTGGTCAAGAACAAACGGCGCTTTCGGCTTTGGTTGATTTGATTGAGGCTGAAGAAATTAAACCCGCTTTAGTGATTGCAACGCCTTCGGGTTTTGTGGGGGCGGATGTGGCGAAATCTCGTTTACATGACTCAATGGTGCCTCATATTCGGATTGATGGCCGCAAAGGCAGTGCGGTGGTCTCTGTTGCAATTGTGAATGGTTTGGTCGATTTGGCTTGGCAAGCCTACGGTCGTGAGGTGAATGTGAATTAGTTTTTTTTAAAATTTAAGGGCGCTGGGGTTTGCGCCCCCTCTGCAACAAGTGGGTGATTAAGACTTTTTTATCCAATGCTTGAGTAAGTTATCCTTCACCATATTCTGACGCATCAGTTCCATCAGGTAGGCTTGAGCTTGTTCTTGGGTTAAGCGTTTCACTTCTTTTTGCAGAACTTCTAACTTGAATTGCTGCTCTAAACTGAGAGTTCCAGGTGTTTCCATTGTGTTTCCTCCGATGACTTAACAGGAAGTTGACCACCCCAGATACCTCTAATTTATACGAGCATCTTCTCCGGCTATCAGTCGTTTTTTCACATGAAACGCAGATGAAGGATACCTAGATTTTATCGATCTACAGAAGTTTGCGATCGCCTACGAGTATCGCGTTGAGAACGAACCCAGCGACTTACATCAACAAAGGCATCTCGACGCAAATACGGATAGTTACTCACCCACAAGTTTTGACTGGGAATATAGAGGTCAGAAACTTGGCTAATTCGGCTTAAATCTTCGAGGTAAGACATGACAATCAGTTGAGCAACTTGACCCCGATGAAGTTTTTTGTGAGAGCGGTTTAGAGGGGCTTGAATGCTTGTTGTAAATCCTTTTGAGTCTCCCACTTCTACATTTATTCGCCGCTCTAAGTTTTCGATAATAATTAAATCTCCTTTTTTGTTGACAGATTCCTGTTCGCTGGTTACTTCTTCGGTAATATAATAGTCGAGAACTTTTCCCTGCCAAAATCCACAGTAGGGATATTTACGACATTGTAGATTGCGTAAACTGGCTTCAACCACTGGCCCCCAAAACCAGTAAAGAATGGTGATTAATCCTAAGATTAATAACACCGATTTGATGCTATCAGATTCGACGGCAATCTCAATAATAATCCAAACCGAGGCACAAACGGCCGAAATCAACACTCGCTTTAAAAAATCCGAGAGTTTTCCCCAAGCATAACGATATTGATCGCTGGTGGCGACAGCAGGAATTAATTCCTCAAAGGTTTTGCGAGTTAAGGGAATCAACATATAGCTTCAGTGGTATTGCGTCAGGTGTTAGGTCATAGTGTGATCGGAGGCTCAGACAAAATTAATCAGTCAAATTACGATGATTTTCTATCCCTAACCCTGAACCTCTATAATATCTTTTCTAACCCATAAACGAGGGTTTTGAGTTCTAGAACTTTACGAATCGCTAGCTTTACGCCTGGCATATAGCAAGCGCGATCAGTGGTATCATGGCGGAGGGTATAAATTTCACCGGACGATCCGAAAATCACTTCTTGATGGGCGATTAATCCCGGTAAACGAATACTATGAATGCGAATATTTTCCGCTGCTGTCGCGCCTCTTGCTCCGGTTAATTTCTCGCTTTCTTCAACGCTCGGAGGGTTGTAGGCTTTCCCTAACTCTCCTAACATCTGTGCGGTATGAATCGCGGTTCCACTGGGAGCATCCGCTTTTTGGTTGTGGTGAAGTTCGATAATTTCTACATGATCAAAGTATTGAGATGCGGTAACTGCGGCTTGTTGAAGCAATACCATCCCAATACAAAAGTTAGGAATAATCAAACAGCCAATACTTGCTTTATCTGCAAACTCTGCTAAGTCTTGAATTTGCTCAGGACTTAAACCTGTCGTCCCCACAACCGGACGGATACCATAGGCGATCGCTGCTCTAACGTTATCATAAACAAAATCAGGATGGGTAAAATCGACCATCACACCGGGTTGTTTTTCCTGCGCTGCCATCACCAGTGTCGCTTCACGATCATTGGTAATTGGGATTTCTAGAGGCTCTATTCCGGCTAAAGATCCTGCATCTTGGTTTAATGTTTGCGGGTTGCGATCAATCGCACCCATTAGAGTCAGATCTGAGGCAGTCGCAACGGCTTTCACCACCTCTCGTCCCATTTTACCACCTGCACCATTAACAATTACTGGAATCGGAAATTGATTTGTCATCGGCTTTGATTGATCCTGCACTTTAATGACGAGATTTTTAAAACTCAAAACTCAGACTATCATAAGTCAGTAAGAGCCAAAATATATATTGTCAGCTTAATTGTTTCTTCAGGGGGAAGTTACAATAGTTGGATGACGATTTCATAGTCTAGATGACGTGATTTGGTTTGAATTCGGATTTTGAATTCTACACTTACTCCATGTGGTCTCCTAAACTTCGTTCAATTTTACCGCGAATCTCTTTCCTCAAAAGTGATCAAACTGGTGTTTATACCGGATTAAAGACTCTCCTCTGTCCGGGGTTAATTGCCAGTTTAGCGATCGCTGTGGTTGTTGCCATTTTACAACAATCGGGCAGTTTACAGCCTTTAGAATTGAGAATTTTTGATCTGTTGGTGCGACTCCAACCCGAAAAAAAACGTGATCCTCGACTGTTAGTGGTAACGATTACAGAAGCCGACTTAAAAAACCAAGGCTGGCCATTCTCGGATCAGGCTCTGGCTGAAATCTTAGCTCGACTCCAACAGTATAAACCTGTAGTGATTGGAATTGACGTTTATCGAGATTTACCCCAACCCCCAGGAATGGATAAACTCGCCGCTCAACTCCAAGCTGAGAATATTATTGCTATTACAAACTTAGGGGTTTCACCCATTCCACCGCCACCCAATATTCCTCCTGAACGGATTGGATTTAATGATGTTCCCGTTGATCCAGATGGTGTGATTCGACGTCAGCTTTTGTTTGCCAGTACGGAGGAGGAAACCTTATTTTCTTTTTCATTACAACTCGCCCTATTTTATCTTCAAGCCAGAGGAATTCAACCTGAAAATTATTCTTCTAACCCGAATTATATGCAGTTGGGTGATCAGGTTTTTGTTCCCTTGAAAACTTGGAGTGGTGGATATGCCCAAATTGACGATCAAGGGTATCAACTTTTACTCAATTATCGCAGTCCTCAAATCGCGAAAACGATTTCAATTGGAGAGATTTTAGCCGGAAATCTCAATCCAAGTTTAGTTCAGGATAAAATTGTCTTAATTGGCGCAACAGCACCGAGTTTAAAAGATTCTTTTTTTACTCCTTATAGTGCTGCGGCATTAAATGAAGCCATGATGCCTGGAGTATTTGTTCATGCTCAGATGACGAGTCATCTAATTAGTGTCGCGTTAAATGATTTTGGTATCAATCAATCTTTAAAATTTTGGCAATCTCCCCAATTATTTTGGTTTTTACCCAGATGGCTAGAAGCAATTTGGATTCTCGGTTGGGCTTTGATTGCTGGAAGAATAACTTGGCGAATTCGACATCCGATTAAACAAGCAATTACCTTGAGTAGTGGACTGCTGATTTTATTCGGAATTGGCTATGGATTATTTGTGTTTAAAGGATGGTTTCCTCTGATTTCACCTGCACTCGCTTTTGTGCTAACCAGTATTAGTATTATTGCTTATAAACAAGTTTATTATCTTTCTCATGATCCCTTAACAGGCTTACCCAATCGAGGTAGCTTTTTGAATTATATCGAGAAAGAAATCAATCTCAAAACAAGACAGAAAATATTCTGTGGAATCTTATTTTTAAATATTGATCGTTTTAAAGTGATTAATGATAGTTTAGGTCATCAGGCAGGCGATCAACTTTTAATTGATTTAGTGCAACGGTTGAGAACTTGTGTACGAAACCGTGACATTATTGCTCGCTTGAGTGCTGACGAATTTGCCATTTTGATTGAACATCTTAGACAGCCTCAAAATGCAATTTGGGTTGCGGAACGGATTCAGCAAGCGTTAGTTACACCTTTTTATTTACAAGGACAAGAAGTGTTTAGAACGATTAGTATTGGTATTGCTTTAAATGACGCTACAGATACCAGTGCTGAAGCTTTACTCCGAAATGCTAATACTGCAATGTATCAAGCGAGAAGTCAAGGAACAGGTTCTTATCAAATCTTTGAACACAAAATGAGTGTGGATGGAAAACAACATCTTCAGTTAGAAACTGATTTACGACGGGCTTTAGAACGTCAAGAATTTGTCCTACATTATCAACCTCTAGTTTCATTGAAAACGGGGAAATTGATTGGTTTAGAAGCCTTAATTCGTTGGCAACATCCTCAAAAAGATTTACTATTTCCCGATGAGTTTATGTCAATTGCGAAGGAAACTGGTTTAATTATTCCGATGGGTCAATGGGTGATTAGGGAAGCTTGTCATCAATTAAAAAGGCTGCAAGATCAGTTCGGAAACAATCTAGAGTTGATTATGGGGGTAAATTTATCAAGCCGACAATTTTCGCAACCTGATTTAGTTGAACAAATTCAAGAGATTATTTTAGAATCGGGTATTGATCCTCAGAATTTACGACTAGAAATTAGTGAAAGTGTTGTGATGAAAGAGGTTGATGAAACGATTGCTTTATTACAACAACTAAAAGCCCTGAATGTGCGGCTAAGTATTGATGATTTTGGCACGGGCTTTTCTTCACTGAGTTCTCTAAATCGTTTTCCGGTTGATACGCTCAAAATTGACCGCAGTTTTATTTCTCAAATGGAAGCGGATGGAGAAGGAGAAAATTTAGTGGTTGTACAGACGATTATTACCCTGGCTCATGTGTTAAAATTGGCAGTGATTGCAGAAGGAGTCGAAACCTTAAAGCAAGTCGAACAATTGCGATCCCTGGGTTGTGAATTTGCTCAAGGATTCTATTTTCTCAGACCTGTTCCGGCTGATCTTGCTATAGCGTTTATTGAGTCTGATCCGCGTTGGTAGACCGATAAGTTTTTACTCAAATAATGTTGTTCACTCTACTTGATTTTTAGTTTTCTGTCGGCATCTGACTTTCTAATTTCCAGCTTAATAAAGCAAATATCGTTAAGGGAACAGTTGCCAAAATTAAAAGCATTAAAAACAGACCGCTTCTCACCCAGTTGCGAAGGATAAGCAAAGAAGGAGTGTTGAGAGAAGAAAAAGTAGATTCAGAGTACAGCATAAGATTGATTGAAATAACTTCTACTTTTATTGTCCTATGAATCGCCAAAAAATAAAACCCTCAAAATACTGATTTTTTTGATTGATCCGTCTGGATAGACCGTTGAAAACCCCTTGAAATTACTGATAATCAAGGTTTTAAATAATACCAGTATTCAAAAGTCCGTTGATTTATCCAACTTATATTGATGACTTAATTATGACTTCAAACTTCCACTTAATTGAGCAACTGTAGTAACAAAATTCAAATTGAAAAGATAGAAATAATTTCGCTTTAAGGGTTGACAATGCGGAATTTTTCATTTACAGTAGAGGAAATGGTAGTCTGAGGAAAGCTATGGCTCAATATATGAAGCGATGGGAATCTCCACGCCGCCAGGGGAGAAACAATAAAGGAAAAGGCGGTTCCGCACGAGCAAGACAACTGAAAAAACGGCAACAAGTTCTGCGAAACAAACTGAAGCCCAACCCGGGCAATCAAAACAACTCAAACCAACCAGAACAGCCAGGGAAGGGAAAATCAGAAAACCCCTTCCCTTTGTTTTTGGAACTAAAGCTGAATATTCGGACAAATGGTTTGCGCGGCTTGGTTAGGTGAAGGTTGCTCTTGCCAATGAGCGAGTAACTCCTTTAACTCCCCTCTGAGCGTTTCCAAGGCGGCAATTTGCTGATTAATCGCTTCAACCTTAGACTGCAAACACTGCTTGACTTCGCCACAAGGCAATTGACCGAGATCACGAATTTCTAAAATTTCTCGAATTTCACTCAAGCTTAACCCCAAAGATTTAGCCCGTTTAACAAAACTCAACCGCGTTAAAACTAAGGAATTAAACAAGCGATATCCTGACTCTGACCGTTCAACCGTGGGACTGAGCAAACCAATATCTTCATAGTAGCGAATTGTTTTCACCGATAAACCACTCAGAGAGGCGACTTCCCCAATTTTGAGTGACTTATCGTGCGTTACAGAAACCATGAGAACAAATTTGAATTGATCAATAAGGAGGACGCTTGTGTTTGGGGTTCAACATCGGTAAGGGAGGTCGAGAAGAACTAGAAGGAAGATAATATTCGGGCGCCGCTTCTGGTGACTCCACTTTAGAACCTGGACTTTGCCACCATCGAACTGCAACTGCAACACCGACTGTTCCCAATCCAAAACTTAACAGCGACCAACTCGCACCGACACCGCCAATAATAGCATCAACCACTCCGACGGTAATGATAAAGCTGACAATTGGCTCTCTACGATAAGCGGACTTAAACATCAACATCTGTCGCCATAATGCGTTCATCTCTGCTGACTCTACTCTTTATTATCGTTATTTTCTTTGACTTTTAGTGGGTATCCGTATTGAAACTGACTCACTTGCTCAATTCAATTAACCTGAACAGATTAGAACTTCTTGGGAGAGCAATTTCCTCTAACCTCAGACAAGGAGAGGAAGTTGCCCATAGGTTAACTCAAGCCTAGCCAGGATAGCAACCCCTGTCCGGTAAAATATTCAATCGCCAGGGTAATGACAAATCCCATCATCGCCGCACGGCCATTCAAACGTTCCGCATAGTGATTAAATCCAAATTTCGGTTCTTCTAAGTTCGGTGTAGTTGTCGGTTGTGTTTGTGTCATAAATATTTCACTGTCCTATATGAGTCCTCACTTCAATTTTAGTCTTTCTAGCAGAAAACGTTCTTAATTTACTTGTGCTAAGAGACATCGACATAGTATACATTGAAGCGGGCGATCGCCAAATCCCCAGTTAGACCCAGATTGATTATCCCATTGGAGGTTTTGATTAATGATAGCCGACCAACCGACGCTTCTCGCCCTTGATTTTGATGGGGTTGTCTGTGATGGTATGATTGAATATTTTCAGACTGCATGGCGAACCTATTGTCGAATTTGGTCGTCTTCTGACTCTGTTCCTCCTGATGATCTCGCTCAAAAATTTTATCGAACTCGTCCAGTGATTGAAACCGGTTGGGAAATGCCTGTACTGGTGCGAGAATTGGTAAAAGGAACCCCAGAAGCGGATATCTTACACGATTGGCAAAGTATCGCCAAACAAACGATTACCTCCGAAAATCTTGACCCCAAAATGTTATCGACTCAACTCGATGGAATTCGAGATCAATGGATTTCTGCTGATTTACCGAGTTGGTTGGCTTTACATCGGTTTTATCCAGGGGTAATTGAACGGGTTAAAGCTTTTTTAGAGAATTCTTTAGATCTTTATATTATCACAACCAAAGAAGAACGGTTTGTGCGATCGCTTCTAGAAAAAGAAGGAGTTAATCTGAACCGAGGAAGGATTTTTGGGAAAGGTGAAAAACGTCCTAAATATGAAATCTTGCGAGAGTTATTAGCGGGGGTTCAACCGACTCCTCAAATTTGGTTTGTTGAAGATCGACTCAAAACGTTACTAAAAGTTCAACAACACCCCGACTTAGGAGATGTACATTTGTTTTTAGCAGACTGGGGTTACAATACCCAAACCGAACGAGATTCTGTTTCAGAATATCCACGTATTCAGCTTTTATCTCAGTCTCAGTTTACTCAAGAGTTTTCGGCTTGGAGATCCTAAAAATCAAAATGGATGTTGAAAAGTTAATTTTATTCTAAACTTAAAGAAAGTACCTGTTTTCTTCTCGGGTAAAACACCATGCTTGATCTCACTAAACTCTCCCAACAAATGCAGGGAATGAGTCAACATATGAGTCGGGAAGTCGAAGCCGCCCACAAACGGTTAGAAATTGCTCAACGCTTTTTAGAAGCGGCTAAACCCCATCAAAGTCAGTTAGTTGAACATCAAGAAAATTTGGGAAATCGCATCCTGTTTAACCCCGCTAAACCGGTTGAACCGATAGATGCTTGTTGCTATATTCCTGTTCCTCCAAAAGTTCATACAGTATTCGCCACAGATGGTTCTCAAATTTCACCCAGCGCCCACGAAATTGCCTATTGTTATTTGTTAAATGTGGGTCGGATTATTTTATATTACGGTCAAAGTCGCCATCCGGTTTTAGATAGTATCCCCGAAATTTATTATCAACCGGAAGATTTATATATTTCTCGTCAGTGGGGAATTAGAACTGAAGAATGGATGGGATATCGACGCACGGTTTCTGAAGCGGTTATTCTAGCAGAAATTGGCGAGTATTTATCGATGATTCCCGGAAATCTACTATCTATTCCAACTTTAGCAATGGTGGATGGGAGTTTAACCTATTGGTTTCTCGAACAACTCCCTTCTGAAGCCCGTAATTTAATCTTAGAACCGATCTTACAAGCTTGGGATACTTTGCGGTTGGCGGGTATTCCATTATTGGGATATGTTAGCGCTTCTCGTAGTAGTGAAACGGTGTCTTTTTTGCGGTTAGAAGCTTGTCCCCACGAAGAACCTAACTGCGTTAAATATTGTCCGACGGTGGGAATTATTGACAGCCAAGGCTTTTCTAAAAAAGCACCCTGTCAAAGTTTTGAACCGTTGCGAGATACTGTCATTTGGGCGTCTAAATTACAACCAGGTCAACGTAGTCCGTTATGGCGAAGTCAAGCTAGAATATTAGATCTGTATGATTGTCATCAAGTTTATTTTTGTTATGTAAATGTGGGGACAGAAATTGCTAGAATAGAAGTTCCGGCTTGGGTTGCGGAAAATTCCGAACAGTTAGAATTGGCTTTGGGAATGATGATCGCCCAAGTAAAAAAAGGCTACGGTTATCCGGTAGCGTTAGCAGAAGCACACAACCAAGCTGTTGTTAGGGGAGGCGATCGCACCCGTTTTTTTGCTATGTTAGAACAAGAAATGATTAAAGCGGGAATGAAAAATATCGGTACTTCTTATAAAGAAGCTAGAAAACGAGGAAGTATTGCGTAGAAAATGGCTTATCTGGAGTTTAACCAATCTTGGATTTCTTGAGCAAGCCAAAAACATTCTTCTTCTTTTATGTTTTCAATAATTGTATAACTTTTAGTTTCTGAACGAATCTTGACTCCTCGGCTAGACTTATTTTGATACACAAATACGCCCAATATGTCGGAAGTTTTACCCACTTTTAACCCATAAACTAATCCAAATAATTTGCGTTTAATTTCAAGTTGGTTAGGGTTGATATTAACGTAGGTTTTCTGATTGACTAAAACAATGATGCCCGCCAAAAGCATCAGCATCGTGGTTAAAAATACTAAACCAAATACTGGTGAATCATTCCACATCCTGGGAATCAGGGGAAATAAGACAACCGGAAAACTTAGACCTATCACAAATATAGAAGAGTAATAAATCCACTTGTTAATATTTGGATTATATTGATTGATGAAAGATTTAAGTCCTGGCGGAAAATAAATATTTAACTGTTCGGCTGTTTTTTCCAATTGAATTCGAGTATTTTTAGGCGGAGATAATTTATTGATTTTTGCAGATTGAGATGGAAGAAAATGCTGATTGTTTTGATCGATTAGACATTCTAATGCAATCTTTGCAGTTTGAAAGCGTTTTTCAACTGAAATTTCTGTCATTGTTTCCAACCAACTGATGAAATGAGGACTAATACTAACGCGATCGCGAAATTGAATCCGAGACTCTTTTTGAGGTAAATCTGCGGGAGGAATTCCGGTTAAAACATGAATTAATGTCGCTCCTAACGCATACAAATCAGACGCCGGAACCGCTCGTCCCCAAAACTGTTCTAAGGGTGCATAACCGCTAGTTCCAACTACAGTAAACGTCACTCCCGTCACATGAGCTTGAGCTTGTACCGCTCCAAAATCAATTAAATAAATCTGTTTATCGTCTCCGTAAATCAAGTTACTGGGTTTAATATCTCGATGCAAAACCGGAGGACTAAGCTGATGTAAATAAATCAGAATTTCTAAAACATTTTTGGCAATATTTTTGATATCAGACTCATTAAATCGTTTTCCGTTTTCAATCAGTTCTTGTAGCGAAGATCCGGGAATATAATCTTGAACTAACCCAAACCAAGGTAAACCCGATCCCGTTTCTCTATCGATGGAAAAATAGTCTCGATATCGGGGAATATAACGATGTTCGAGGGATTGTAAAACTTCTGCTTCTCGTTCAAATAATTTTAATTCCTCCCATTCCATCTGCGGACTAAACGCCAGTAACTTAACCGTAACTTGTTCCTGGGTATGTAAGTCTGTTGATAACCAGGTTTGATGTCCCGCAGCAGTTCGTCCCAATTGTTTTTGGAGTTGGTAGCGTTCCTGTAAAATGTTCCCTGAGGTTAACATAGCGGAAATGTGGTGAGGAGGTTGTACTCTTTCTAAGTTAGCATAGGTTTTTTCTCTAGCAAAATTTAGTTATTTATTTCTATTTATTTTCTTATCGTGATGCTAGGATAATATAATCATCAAGTGTATAGTGATAATTGTACTTAACTCCTAAATACTTTCTCATTAATTTACTCATATAGACTTGAGGGGATAAATTAGCTCGGGCAAATTTTGAAAACTCACTCCCTTTCATTGTACCTCTTTGAGGGCTAGAATTAAAATATTTGTACCAAACTAAATTTAGATCCATTTCCCGAAGCATTTTTTCCACTAACTCTTGTTCTTGAACGGGATCTTCGCAGCATTTTAAGTTGTTAGTTTTCCAGAGTTTTTTATCTTGAATAATCAGTAAAACATAACCTCCTGGTTTTAAGCAAGATTGAAATATTTGTTTATATTTGAGATAAGCATAATTACGAGTTTCTATCTCATAAAACCAACAATGAGAAATAACAATAAAATCAAAAAAGTCTTTAGGTATTTTTTGAAAATCAGCTTTTTCGTCGAATAAGTCCGCCGTATCAAAGCGAAAATAAGCATTGGTTGCATTTGCCTTTTGTTCGCTATATTTCCGCCAAAATTGCAAACCTCTGTATTGAAATTTATCTTGTTTTTCTAGGGAATAGTAAGCGACCTGAACCGGAGGTAACTGAATTGAAAAAAGATGACTACTTTGTAAGAATAAATCTAAACCGTAAGCCATTGTCCCAGGGCCAGCAGCAATATCAAGAATATTGAGATTTGTCGGTAAAAATCCAGATTGATAGATTAAAAACCAAGCCAGATAAGCACAATATACATTTTCTAAAAAATAACGAATCAAGTAAACATGAGGACTGAGAGTATAACTGTAATTTGGATCTTTTCCCCCTTTCAAACTATTGAGATCTTGTGTCGCATCTGCTAGCATTGATTCAAAATCCCTTCTGGTTCGACGGAATTGTTCAAACTCCCCTTCAATAAAATCGGCTAGACTCCGTTCAATATCCTCAAATATTTCTTGATGAATTCCCGTACATTGCAGTAATCCTGTATCACGTTCAATCAGTTTAAATTTATCCCAGATAAAATCGATAAACTGTTTTTCGGGTAACAAACAAAATTGGTTATTCGTTGAAACTTCTGTAAGAGAGTTCAATTGTTCTAACTCCCGAACAGTTGTTTCCAATTCTTCTTTTAATTGCTTGATAGTTTTATTCTTTTGATTGAGATTATAGGTTAGCTTCAACTTTTCTCTATACAGCTTTTCCGGTAAAGAAAGTTGACTTTCGGAAAGTTTAGCGTCTCGAATAATTTTTCGCGCTAAATCTTCGTTGCCTTGTTTTAAAGCCGCACAAAACTTTCGGGATCTCCACCAATTTTTAAACAAATTAATCATATTAATCATAGCCAAATCCTGCTTTTCCTTCAAAAACTTCTACGTCACACAGCAAAGCTTTTAAATTTTCAAGAAAGTTGTTATATTTTTCGGATTCGTTGTCATACCACCATTTATATTTTTCCTTAAGATTGACAGCTTCTTTGCGGGTAGTTGCTGCTAAAACTGATTTTTGACTCGCCGAATGAAACGCTTGAATCACTATGCGATCAATAACTTCTAATTTACAAATAAACGGGGTTTCATCCTCTGGAAAAATAGGGAGTAAAGGTGTTATAGTTATGGAAAATCTAATTTGATGATCTTGATTATCTGGAATATTATGTCGTAGTTTTCCAATCGCATTCAGTCGGGCTTGAATACTGGGTGATTGAGGTTCAAAATCTTTACGAACGGACTCGCTTCCTGTGGGAATACTCATGTTCACTCGCAAGCGTTTAAACTGTTTGAGTAAATCAATATCTCTAACAATAATTGGACTACGAGTTTGAATCACTAAAATCGGTTGATATGGAATCATCACCGATAATAAACCCCTAGTCAACTGAATTTGAGATTCTAAAGGTTGATAGGGATCGGTTACACTACTCATGTAGATAGTTGGAGGTTTATTCGGATTACGCTTGTACCATTTTTTTAGCTCTTTTTCTATCAATTCAACCGCATTTTGTTTGACAATTACCCAATTTCCCCAATCTTGACGCATTTGACTATTTGGACTAAATGCAGCCGCATAACAGTAACTACATCCATATTGACAACCTCGATAAGGATTGAGAGTAAAGTCATAAGAACCAATATATCCTGTTGCCTTATTGAGTATAGTTTTAGAATCTAAGTTATAAACATTTGTATTTCCAAACTTTTCTAAAACTCTCGGAGTAGATTGTCTAACAGAATATTCTTGAGATTTCACTGTGTTGATCAGAGAATAAACAGTTGGTCTTCTCTCTGATATTACCATATGAGTTTTGCTGTTTTGTCAAATCAATTTTTTTCAGTATTTTATGAATTAAAATTCTCGAAGCTGTTAATTCATATCATCTACATATCTTTCCATGATATACTGACAAAGACCGTGAGTCAATACAAGTCTCTCTGGTAAAAGTTAAGTTTAGTGATTTTTTGATTTTTTTAAAATTGTGATGTTTATTGTTACTGAAAGTCTGAATATTTGGCAACAAATTGCTTTAGTTGCGGTGTGGTTAGGTGTTGTTTTAGTGATTGCTGAAGGCTTAAACCGTCTAATTTCTGTGGAGGCGGAGGTTTCTCGAAAAGTTGTTCATATTGGCACTGGAAATGTTATTCTACTAGCATGGTGGTTGAATACTCCCGCTTGGATTGGAATTACAGCCGGGGTAATTTCTGGTATTATCGCTCTGATTTCTTATAAATTCCCGATTTTACCGAGTATTAATAGTGTTGGACGCAAAAGCTTAGGAACGTTTTTTTATGCCGTCAGTATTGGGGTTTTAATCGGCTGTTTTTGGTCAATTAACAAACCTGAATACGCTGTTTTAGGGATTTTAATCATGACTTGGGGCGATGGACTTGCAGCGGTCATTGGTCAGAGTTTTGGACGACATCCCTACAAAATTGGAGAAATTAAAAAAAGTTGGGAAGGTTCTCTAACAATGTGTTTAGTGAGTTATCTTGTTTCTAGCTTAATTTTATTCGCAGTTCAAGGAAATATTTGGCAAACTTGGGTTATTTCTCTGATTGTTGCAGTTGTGGCGACGACAATGGAAGCGTTTTCAAAATTAGGCATCGATAATCTAACCGTTCCCCTGAGTAGTGCAGCGTTAGCTTTTTTTCTAAATCAATTATGGGTAGGAATAATCTAGAATTTAAACCTGAAAAATTCAACCCAACTCTTTAGCCAGGGAAATCACCCAAGCTAAAATAATAGTAATTAAAACAATGGCTTCTAAAATCTGAAAAATTCTCGCTGAGTGGTTATTCAGAATTGAACTTATCTGAACATTTGCTTTCCATTCAGAAATATTTTTTTGCCATAATTTCGGATTATCCTGAGTGCGAAACTTCCAATTCATCATAGACAACAGCAACGGAGTTCCCCCAACTTTCGCCGCCATTAACACATGAAACGCGATCATAATCACTAAAACCACCCAAGAAAATAGATGAAGATAATACCAAATATGATTAAGTTCTCCTTGGGGCAACCATTTCTCACTCATCATCTTACCGGAGAACAGCGCAAAGGTAAGCGCAAAAATCGCCAAGGTATTTGTAATCCGGTGTAGTGTGTACCCAAAAATCGGCTTTCCCCGTTGACTTAGCTTTTGTAGAGAGTCGGGTTGAATTAGGCGTTTTTGACCCCGACGAAAGGCATATACTACAAAGAGGGGAAAAATCAGCAGCGTCCACAGCCCAAAAGTACCATGAATTCCCTCAATCGCTTCTAACTTCGGTAAAAAAAATCGCCCAAACCGTCCATCATAGGTGTCATAAGTCCAAGCTGCGGTGAAAATTGCCGCGATCGCACAGATCCCCGTGACTCCATGCAAAATACGGAGAAGCAGGGGTTGATAGGGCTGAGAAAGTTTACCAGGCATCTGTCAGACTCCGTTTTACTTTGATTTTTGTCTATAGTAAATCAATTAACTATTGACTTTCATCTATAGTTGATCACTCCACAAACCCCAGAATTAAAGGATTTTCCCCGTATTTGTCCCCGAGGTACAAGAATGGGATCAAAAAATTTTTGCCACACCCCTTGACAATTTATGTAGTATGTTTGTAGTATAAAAACATGGCAAGCAAAGGAAAGCGATAAAGCTTGATTGAGCAAGCCATCTGCACCTAGACAACTGAATATTATACTACATTTTTCCGATGTAGAACACCGAAATTGTGGGTATGTGTTACGCCGAGGCGACGCCAATAAATCCCATCACCCTCGCTCATAGCCTTGTGGACAATTAGAGAAGTCGCTGTGCCTTTCAAGCATAGAGGATCGGGTGCAACTCCCGTCAAGGCTGCTCACCGAGTCCAGGTTGCCCAATAGGCGTTGGACTGCAAACAACGCAGCGTAGCTTAAGAGTAAAGCCCCCGGCTCATAACCGGGTTGTTGCGGGTGCAAATCCCGCCGCTGCCACTTGTAGGGATGGTGTAACGGCTAACATATCGGTCTCCAAAACCGAGGATCTAGGTTCAAATCCTAGTCTCTGCGTTCTGTAGTATTACAGCTTATTGTAATACAAACAGTTTGGGTCGGCTCGCCTATCAGAGAGGGCAACTGTCTGTAAAACAGCCGCTAAAAGCATTGCAGGTGCGAATCGGTGCCCGGCTTACCAAATCGATGGAGAGTAAACCCGTCAGGGGATGGGTGCTGTTTGCTAAACAGATGGAGTTTAACTGCTTGTGGTTCGAGTCCACTGCTCTCCGCCTTTGACAGATGTAACGGGTTCAATTCCCATTCATTGCCCTGTGGTGTAATTGGCACCCGATCGCACTTTGAATGTTCGTTGAGTCCAGGTTCGATCCCTGGCGGGGCAACCAATAATTAATTTTTTATTCCTAATACCTCCTGTGGCGGAATTGGAAGAGGGGGCAGACTTAAAATCTGTTCTATTTTGCAGGTTCAAATCCTGTCAGGAGGATTAAACAAAAGAGGTGGATAATATGACTCAAATGACCGTAACCGATGCCTTAGCAGAATTAACGTTATTAGAAAAACGAATTGAATCAGCCCGAGCCGCTTTAGACGGGAATACTTTAATTACTGTCATTGAAATTGGTAAAGTTCCAACGGGTTACAAATCCCGCCAAGATTATACCACTCAAGCCCGTGCTGCTGTGCAGAAAGTTGATGCGTTAATTGCCCGTCGGCGCATGATTAAACGAGCAATTGTGTTATCAAATGCGTCTATAACCGTTTCAGTTGCAGGTCAAGAAATGACGGTGGCAGAAGCCATTGAAATGAAAAGTTTCATCCTGTATTCAGAAGCGGTTATGAATACCATGTTATTAGTTTATAACCGCACTCGCAAAGATTTTGATGTCGCCCAAGCACGAGTTAAAGAACGTCTGGATAAATTGGCGATGGAAGTGTTAGGAAAAAATGCGGCTTCTGAAAAATATCAATCTTTAGCCGATAGTTTCTTAGCGCGAGAAGGCGTTGAACTGCTAGACCCCATTGAGTTGGCTGCAAATATTGAACAACGCCAAACTTTCGTCGAAGAATTTCAATCAACGGTTGACCGGGTATTATCGATTAGTAATGCTCGAACAATGATTGAGATTCCCGATTAATTCATCTAAGATTGTCGGCAATTAAATCACTTAATTTTTGACAGTCTTAAACCCCAAAAATCTGTGCTGGTCACTCGAAAACCTCTAAATTTATGGATTTGATGGATAGCTCAATAGGTAGAGCGCATGACTGAAAATCATGAGTTGTTGGTTCGATTCCAACTCCATCGAGCATAAATCTTAAAGCTTAAAGCTCAACGCTTAACGCTTAAATCTCAAGCCTCAAATCTTAGACTTTCAAGCCTTAAATCCCAAAGATTAACATTCGATAAAATCCGGGAGTTTTGGTTGTAGGTTCCATAAAACCTAGGGGTTTCCACCTGGCTGAGTGGTCAGCACTTTAACACATTTTAAAAATTAAAAAATGAGGGTCTGTAGCTTAATTGGGAAAGCACCAAGCTTGCAACTTGGTAGATGTCGGTTCAAGTCCGACCAGTTCCACTGTGGAGTCTGAAGTCAAAGCGGTCGAGACGCTGGTCTGTGACACCAGTAATAATGGGTTCAAGTCCCATCAGACTCCCCTTTCGGAAGATACTGCTGAAGGGACAGCAACCCGTCTTGAAAACGGGAGCAGGGTAAAACCTGGGGGTATCTCCTGCGGAGACGCTTCGCGAACGATTCCTCTATCTTCCTTTATTTTTTTATAGCACTACGCATTTAAGTTAGGACATTTCTAGATCCTAAAACCCTTTCACAGTCTACTGTTCCCTGATCCGGTGTTCCCTGTTCCCGATTCAAG
>Ga0207419_1000245_pt1 | contig 45274 bp, 35 predicted proteins | sample ElkSloMetagenome_4_FD_184723 | JGI IMG/M metagenome (GOLD analysis project Ga0207419, IMG submission 184723) | Hot spring microbial communities from Elkhorn Slough, Monterey Bay, USA - MD2A (version 2) | ecosystem: Environmental > Aquatic > Marine > Intertidal zone > Estuary: Microbial mat ...
TTAAATCAAGCCGGTATTTTCAATGGCACCATTTACATTCTGGATTCCTTAGAAATCAATCCCAATTACGACAACAATGGGAGTGCCGATCTTTATTTCGAGGGACCGCAAGACGGTACAATCGTGGCAAACAGTAGTGATGGCAATCATGACTATTATATCAACAAATCAAATTCAGCCTTAAAGGTAGAGGTGGTAAACGAAGCGGGTGGTCAGCTCATATTTGGGAATACAAATCAGAACATTATTTTGCAAGAAGGTAGATTGGAATTCCCTTCTAATGATACCATCAATTCGCAGTTTATCAATACCAATCTCTTTCTTGGGTCTACTTATCAAATGCCCTCGGGTACCATGTTCTTTAGAGGAAACTGGGATAATGATCAGGGGAAAGTGGAAGCCAATGGAGGTAACTTCATTTACAGACCTTCATCAAATCGGAACTACAGCACCACAGAAGTCGACACTTTCTTCAACTTCACCTATAATTCGAACGGAAACCGCTCATTGACCATGGGAGCTAATGACACCATCCGGGTGGAAAATGAGCTGGTCTTGATCAACGGCAGGCTGCGCGCCGGGGTGATTTCTGCCTTAGGCAATGTAACCGTTGAGAGCGGCTATGATGGAGATAATGGTCAAGCCGACCTGCAATTTTCCGGTCCCAACCCACAGACTTTCAGTTTAACAGGGGGCACGGATCGGATGGATGGGGACATTTTGTTCGACAAATCGGTTGCAGAGGACGTGACCTTGAATTCTCTGTTTGATGTGGATCGAGGCGGGCAATCAATTACTTTTAATAAAGGATACCTTGTAACCACGCCAACCAATACTCTATTTATAGATGGTTCACATGCCATGATTGGGGCCAACGACAGCTCTTTTGTGAAAGGGCCGGTTACCAAAAGAGGAAATCAAACCTTTACCTATCCCATTGGAGACACCATTTATGCACCACTTGCCATTTCTAACGTCACCAACGGCTCTGCTCAATTTAGGGCGGAATACATTAGAAAGAATCCAGAGCTCGATGGCTTTGATGTAGACATGTTGGAGGCTGGATTAAACAACGTGAGCATCATTGAATACTGGCAATTGGATCGCTTAGCGACAACAGCCTCCTGTAGAGTAAACCTCAGTTGGAGGCCCAATAGTGCGGTTGATATTCCTGCCGAACTGTCCGTAGCGCGATGGAACAGCACGAGCATGCAGTGGGAAAACGAAGGAAATAACGCCACCACTGGGGATGCAAACAATGGTACCGTAACTTCGAGCTTGATCAATACTTTTTCACCATTCAGTCTGGCTTCAACCACTGTCAATAATCCGCTTCCGGTTACCTATAAGTATTTCGAAGCAATTGGGCTGTCAAATATGAATTTGCTTGAATGGACCACGGTTTCTGAGGTCAATGCAAATTACTTTGAGATCGAAAAAAGCAAAGACGGCAAAGTCTGGGAGGCATTGGGGATCATAGCTGCGAATGGGAATTCAAACGCGGAGATCAATTATCGTTTTACCGATTTCGATATTGATCATTCGGTGGCGTACTATCGCCTAAAACAATACGATTTTGATGGTTCCTTCGAATACTCAGAGGTTCGAGCGGTGAATCGAAACCACACTCAGCAGACCGAACTGAATATCTATCCAAACCCGGTAGCCAACGGGGTGGTAACCTTGAGCATAAATGATTTTAGTAATGCTGCTCCTACCATTCGAATCGTAGGTATAAACGGGATGGTAGTAATGGAAAAAAGGTTGAATACTTCTTTCAATCAGCGTATTGATCTGGACGTGTCTCAACTGAGTAAAGGAACCTATTTCGTTCGTGTAGAAGGCTTTCAGGAAGTGATCACCGAAAAGTTAATCATACTGTAATCATTTCCGATCTGGAAAAAACGATTTAGCTTATTCCTAAGAGGATTAATTGGCTGCCTATTCCCAAGCCAAATCCACTTATTAGTTCAGCAGCAGAATGCGCCTTCATTTGCAAGCGGGCCGTTGCAACCATACCGGCAGCAAACACTGCAGTCATCAACCAGGCGCTTAGATCAATCTCAAACTGGGCAGAGATCAAAACGATCATGCCACATATTCCACCCATGGCCGTAAGATGAGCTGACACTTTCAATTTGAACAAAGCAAACACGAATAAGATAGCCACGGCTACTCCCGCCATCAAATACAGAAGCAAATAAACGTTTGGGAAGTTGAGTTTGTCGAGCAGAAAATAGGTCAGCGCATAGAAGATCAGATAGGCAAGGTAAGGTAGCACCCTTTCCTTAACTGATTGCATCTCTAAACTTTCGATCACCTTATTCTTTTTCAAGTACAAAGAGATAAATAGAGGGGCTAAAACGAGATTGATAAAAAATAAAAAATAAATGTAAAGGAAGTAACCACCTCCATACTTGAAATTGATATAGAGCGGAAGATTAGTGATTATAGCTAAGCTGTAGATCGGTGCAAAAAGAGGATGGAAAAGCAAAGAGATCAGTTTTCCCATTAAAGTTCTTTTCTTAACCGGGCTACCGGGATATTCAATTGTTCGCGATACTTAGCAATGGTTCTGCGCGCAATGTTGTATTTTTTTTCTCTCAGCAATTTTGCTAGGGTTTCGTCGGTATGTGGTTTTTTCTTGTCCTCTTCTTCGATAATGTCTTGTAGGATCTTTTTCACTTCTCTGGTACTCACCTCTTCGCCGTCTTCAGTAGAGATGGACTCAGAAAAGAACGACTTCAGCAGAAACGTACCGTACGGGGTGGCCACGTATTTACTGTTCACCACCCTAGAAATGGTGGAAATATCCATATCGATCTTCTCGGCTATATCCTTTAAGATCATGGGTTTTAGCTTTGTTTCGTCTCCTTCTGCGAAATAGGCTCTTTGATGCGCTGCGATGGCCTCCATGGTGTTGAGAAGGGTGTTCTGACGTTGTTTTATGGCGTCGATGAACCATTTGGCGGAATCAAGTTTTTGTTTCACGAAATTCATGGCCTCTTTGGTCGACTTGCTTTTTTCTTTACTGCTTTTGTAATGGTCGATCATCCCTTTGTACTCCTTACTAACCTTCAATTGGGGGGCATTTCGGCCGTTCAAGCTAATTTCGATCTCGCCATCTTTTATCTTGAGATCAAAATCTGGTACCACCGTTTGTACCGTTCTTGAAGAGTTATCCATGGAGTTGCCGGGCTTGGGATTGAGCTTCAGGATCTCTTCGATGGCCTCCTTCAGGTCTTCACTTTCGATCTCTAGCTTATTAAGGATCTTGGTGTAATGCTTTTTAGTGAACTCCTCAAAGTGATTTTCCAATATTTCGGTGGCGATCCGGGCATGAATATCCTTGTTTTTTCTTGTTCTGATCTGGATCAAAAGGCATTCTTGCAGATCTCTTGCACCTACACCGGCAGGGTCTAAATCTTGCACGATCTTTAACACCTTTTCGATCTCGGCTTGGCTTGCAATCAAATTACGACTAAAAGCCAGATCGTCTTCCACCGAAAGCAAGTCCCTTCTTAAATAGCCCGCATCATCCAAGCTGCCGATCAGATGATCGGCGATTTCCTCTTCTTTATCAGTAAGTTCTCTTAATTGGATCTGGGCCAACAGACGCTCATGAAAGGTACTGCCACCGCTGTACGGAATGTCTTTGTCTTCATCGTCCCTTCCCTTGTTATTAACAGAAAGCTTATAATCCGGCGTGTCGTCATCGTCCACATAATCCGAAAAGTCGAATTCTTCTTCAGATTCACTTAACTCTTGCTCTTCATACTCATCCTCGACTTCACCTTCTTTTTCGTTCTCTTCTCTTCCTTCGTCAAGAGCGGGATTACTTTCAAGTTCTTCCTTGATGCGTTGTTCTAGTGCAACCGTGGGCAATTGCAAAAGCTTCATCAGCTGGATCTGCTGAGGAGACAACTTTTGAAGCATTTTTTGCTGTAGCGATTGCTTTAACATTTAGCGGCGATTTTTATTTAAAATTCAGCATTTTTTGGTGTTCTTGGGAACGGGATCACGTCTCTGATGTTGCCCATTCCGGTAGCGAACTGTACTAACCTTTCAAATCCCAGGCCAAAACCTGCGTGTGGCGCTGTACCGAACTTTCGAAGGTCTAGGTACCACCATAATTCTTCTTCCGGAACGTTCATTTCAGCCATTCTATCTTTTAGTTTATCCAGACGTTCCTCTCTTTGAGAACCGCCCACGATCTCACCTATTCCAGGGAACAGCACGTCCATCGCCCTCACCGTCTTTTCGTCATCATTTAAGCGCATGTAGAATGCCTTGATATCCTTTGGGTAATCGTAAAGTATCACCGGTTGTTTGAAGTGCTTCTCCACCAAAAACCTTTCATGTTCCGATTGCAGGTCGGCTCCCCAGCCTTCGATCAAATAGTTGAACTTTTTCTTTTTATTCGGTTTTGAGTTTCTGAGGATGTCGATGGCTTCGGTGTATGAAACTCGCTTAAAATTATTTTCCGCCACAAACTTTATTTGCTCGATCAAGCTCATTGGCGATCGCTCTTCCTGCTTCTTGTTCTTCTCTTCATCTTCTCTACGCTTCGATAAAAATGCAAGATCGTCGGCGCAATGGTCCATCACTGATTTCAAAAGCTCCCGCAGTAGGTCTTCACTCAGATCCATGTTTTCATCCAGATCGGCAAAGGCTACTTCAGGTTCTATCATCCAGAATTCGGCCAGATGGCGAGAGGTATTCGAATTCTCGGCTCGAAATGTCGGACCAAAAGTGTAGATTTTCCCTAAGGCCATGGCGGCTAATTCGCCCTCCAGCTGACCGGATACGGTAAGGTTGGTTTCTTTACCGAAAAAGTCTTCCGAAAAATCCACTTCTCCCTTATCGATGGGGATTTTTTTAAGGTCGAAATTGGTCACTTTGAACGTTTCACCTGCACCCTCTGCGTCAGATCCGGTGATAATGGGAGTGTGAATGTTGAGAAATCCTCGGCTGTTGAAATAATCGTGCACAGCAAAAATCAGCCGGTGGCGAATGCGATTCACCGCGCCAAAAGTATTGGTTCGAAACCGCAGATGAGCGATCTCGCGCAGGAACTCCATACTGTGCTTCTTTGGCTGCAGCGGATATTCATCGGGATTAGCCTCACCCAATACTTCAATGTTGTCAGCTAATAATTCTAGGTTTTGCCCACTCCCTTTGGAACTCATTAATCTACCTTCAACTGCAATACAAGCCCCTGTGTGGATTCTTTGTAGTACCTCTTCTGTAGTTCCGACTAAATCAACAACTACCTGTAAATTTTGTAAGCAACTACCATCATTGAGCGCAATAAAATTGACATTCTTACTCCCTCTTTTGGTTCTTACCCATCCTTTTACCAGAATTTCTTGCTGATCTTTTCCCGTGTCTAATATGCTTTTGATTTCACTTCTTTTCATCGACTCTCTTATGCTATTTCTCTGCAAAAGTCGGCTTTTTCCCACGCATCTTCAATCCCTTAATTAAACCATAGGAAACAAAAAGTATAAAAAATGTTTCCACAAGGTTAAAAGTTTCTTATGTTTGCGGCCTCAATTATGGAAGAACGGGATATTTTACAAAAGGCGGGAGAACTCTTCATGCTCTACGGCATCAAGAGCATGACTATGGATGAGATCGCAAGACAGCTGGGGATTTCAAAGAAGACGCTTTATCAGCATGTCTCCAATAAGAATGAGTTGGTGGAGAAAGTGGTTGCCTCAAAGATTCACGACGAAAGAGAATGCATTTGCCAGATGGTCAAACCCGAGGGAAACGCCATCGATCAGTTGATGGAAATCACAGCTTTTGTAAAGGGAAATATGAAGAAGATGCATCCATCGGTAATGTTTGATATGCAGAAATACCATTTAGACGCCTGGAATAGTATCAAAAACCACAAAGATAATTTCATCTTCACTACCATGAAGACCAACCTTGAAAGAGGGATCGAGGATGGGATGTACCGTGCCAATCTGAATCCGGAAATTGTGGCGAGATTATACCTAAGCATGATGAATATCGTGATGAATCCGACGGAGTCAGGCTTCGGTCAAACGGGTTTTGAGCAAAGCGAAGTGCACGAGCAGATGATGCGTTATCATATTCGCGGCATTGCTAACGAAAAAGGGAGAAATTACCTTAAGGAAAAATTCAACAACAACAACATTTAAGTATAGACCAATGCATAAGCGAATCAACCAATACTTTTTCTGGCTTGCTTTATTGATGCCTTGGGGGTCAGTGAGTGCTCAGGCCGGAGAGGAACTTACCTTCAGCTTGAAGTCAGCCCAGGAATATGCCTTGGCCAATTCATTTCAAAGCAGAAGCGCCAAGCTTGAAGTGGAGAAATCGGAAAGAAAGGTGAAAGAGACCATTGGTACGGGCCTTCCTCAGGTAAATGCCTCTGCGTCTTACCAGAACTTTCTTGAACTCCCGGTACAGGTGATACCGGCAGAGTCTTTTGGAGGTCCTCCCGGAGAGTTCGTAGAGGTTGTTTTTGGGGTAGAACAGCAAATGGGATTTGATGCCACTGCCTCTCAATTGATCTTTGACGGATCTTACTTTGTGGGTCTACAAGCTGCCAAGGTTTATAAGGAACTGGCAGAGAATGACCTTAGTCGCTCAGAATTGGATGTCTCTAACTTGGTGCTTCAAACTTACGTCTCGGTGCTGATCGCCGAAAGTTCGGCAGAGGTTCAAAAGAGGATCTACAAGAACCTAGAAACCAATTTTGATGAGGCTGTAGCTAGATTCGATGAAGGTTTTTTGAGCCAGGAGGATAAGGATCAGGTCGAACTGCTTTTTATCAATGCACGAAACGCCTATCAGCAGGCGGATCGCCAAGTGCCAATTGCCAGAGCGCAACTGAAGTATGTGCTGGGGGTGCCAATGCAAAACACCATTCAGCTTACCGATAGTCTGTTTCCAATCCTAGAAGGCTTACCCGGTGAAGAATTTCTAAAGAGCGACTATGACATCACCAATCATATTGATTATAAGATCGCCTCTACTCAACTGGAAGCCTCCTCACTTTTGATGAAGCAACAGAAATCGAACTACTTACCAAAATTGAACGCCTTTTTTACGTATCAAGAAAACTCGTTTTCGAATGAATTCAACTTCTTTTCCGGGGCAGAATGGTTCCCTACCCAACTCCTTGGCCTTAATCTTAGCTTGCCCATTTTCTCGGGTTTTTCAAGGCACAATCAAGTACAACAGGCAAAGATCGAAATGGAGCAAGTCGACCTTAATCGTCAGGCTCTGGAGCAACAGCTTAAGATCAATGTAGATAAAGCCAAGTCTGACTACTTATTTGCCCTTCAACAATTTGAGAATCGAAAAGAGAATTGGGAATTGGCTCAAAGGATCTATAGAAATACCGAGATTAAGTACCGAGAGGGACTAAGTGGAAGCACTGAGCTAACCCAAACCAACAATCAGCGCGACGAGAGCTATGCAAACTACGTGCAAGCAGCTTTCCAACTCATAAATGCAAAAGCAGAACTCAACCAAGCACTTAACATCAGATAAAATGAAAATCAACTCTTTATTATTCATTATGGTCATCTTCCTTGCTGCCTGTGGAGGCAATGATGCAAGCAGCCTAGAAGAGCTTATTGAATCAGGTGATCAAGCGGCCTTAAAGGCGAAGCAATCCGAACTTAATTCCCAATTGAGCGAAACGGAAAAGCAACTGAAGTTGATCGACGCTCAGCTGCAAGCCGACTCTTCTTCAAGAAAACTCCCTCTGGTCAGCGCCTTGAAGATCGATAAGCAGAAGTTCGAACATTTTATTGAGATCCAGGGTAACGTCAAAACCGATCAGGATGTAATTCTTTATCCCGAGATCCAGGGCATACTCAAACGCATGAAGGCCAAAATGGGACAGTATGTGAAATCCGGGGAAGTGATTGCCATCATCGATGATGGGGGCATCCAGCAACAGCTTTCTCAAGCAAAAGCACAACAAAAACTAGCCAAGATCACCTTTGAACGTCAACAACGACTTTGGGATCAAAAGATCGGTTCTGAGATCGAATTCCTGAGGGCGGAAACCGAATATCAGGCATTGAAGGAATCGGTAGCGCAGTTGGAAAAAACCCTGGCCAAGGCAAGAGTTACAGCACCCTATTCCGGTGTGATCGATGAGGTGGTAGCCGACGAAGGGCAGTTGATGATCCCCGGGCAAACCCCTATATTGAGAATTGTCAATCTAAATCAAATGTATATCCATGCAGATGTGCCTGAAACCTACCTGATGAATGTAAAGCCGGAAAAAAAGGTCATTGTGGACATTTCGGTTTTGGGTAAAAAAGTAGAAACCAAGGTGAAGAAGGTGGGCAATTATATCAATCCCAATAACCGTACATTTTTGATCGAGGTGGAGGTGCCGAATAAAGATGGCGAGATCAAGCCGAACCTTACTGCCAAACTTGAGATCAACGATTATACAAATGAACAGGCAATTTTGATCCCTCAAGCAATCATCAATGAAGATTCAGAAGGCAATCAATACATCTACAAAATAGTAGATAAGAACGGAGCCATGACGGCACAGAAAACCACCATCGAAACGGGTCTTAAAAGTGAGGAGCGCATAGAGATCACAAAAGGCATTACAGCCGGCGAAATGCTCATAGAAGAAGGAGCCAGAACGGTAAAAGATGGTCAGGTGGTAAAAATTATAAACTAAAGAGACAATGTCAAAGCAAAAGAAAGCAGTAGACAAGGAATTTGGCCTATCATCCTGGGCGATCGATAACCCCACGGTGATCTACGTAATGGTCGCCATTTTTCTTTTTGTGGGCTTGTCGGCCTATTTCAGCCTGCCTAGAGAGAGTTTCCCCGAAGTGAAAGAGACCAAGATCTACATCAGTACTCCTTTTCCCGGGAATACCGCGGAGGATATTGAACGCTTGATTGTTGACCCGCTTGAAGATGAGCTCACCAATGTGAGTAATGTGGTTGAGATCCTTTCTACCTCTCAAGAAGACTATGGCATTATCACCATTGAGTTCGATGAGGATATTACGGTAGAGGATGCGAAGGTAAAAGTAAAAGATGAGGTAGATGCCGTAAAAGCGGGCGAGGATTGGCCCACTTTCAATGGGGCGAAGGTAGAGCCCAACATCTTCGATCTAAACCTTTCCGAAGAAATCCCGATCGTGAATTACAACATAACCGGAGACTACCCGGTACAACGCCTCAAAGAGTTTGGCGAACTATTGGAAGACCGCATAGAAGATCTCCCTGAAATCAAGCAAGTCGATATCCGTGGAGCACAGGAAATGGAAGTGCAAGTGGCGGTAGATGTGTACAAGATGATGGCCGCTAAAGTGAGTTTTAACGATATCACTTCGGCGATCTCTAACGGGAACGTGACCATGTCTGCCGGTAACTTGGTTAAAGGCGGACAGCGTAGAACCATCCGAATCTTAGGTGAAATTGATCGCCCGGTAGATCTGGAAAACTTTGTGGTGAAGGCGGAAGGCGGAGATGCCATCTATTTAAAAGACATCGCTGAAGTTAGCTTCCAAGCCGAAGAGACTACCACTCATGCAAGGGAATGGGGTGATGAAGTAGTCATGCTAGACGTAAAGAAACGTGCCGGAAAGAATATGGTGGAAGCCATCGAAAAAACTGAGGCCATCATTGCTAACGCCCTTGAAAACGACCTCCCTTCTGATCTTCACATCACCTCTGCAAACGACCAGTCGGCCAAAACGATCAATCAAGTCAACGACCTGGTCAACAACATCATTTTCGGAATTATCCTGGTGGTTACGGTCTTGATGTTCTTTCTCGGCTTTAGGAATGCCCTTTTCGTTGGCTTTGCCATTCCAATGTCAATGTTCATGTCGTTCATGATCATTGAGGCCCTTGGTTATACCATGAATACCATGATCCTCTTTGCCTTGGTCATGGGGCTCGGTATGCTAGTGGATAATGGGATCGTGGTAGTGGAGAATGTGTATCGCCTTATGAGTGAAGGTATGCCGAGAATTCAAGCCGCCAAAAAGGGCATTGGTGAGATCGCTGTGCCGATCATTATTTCCACCGCCACTACAGTGGCTGCTTTTGTTCCTTTGGGATTCTGGCCGGGCGTAATGGGAGAATTTATGATGTATTTTCCGATTACCCTTTCCATCGTCTTGGGCTCTTCGCTTTTCGTAGCCGTATTCATCAACTCCATGTTGGTGTCTAAGTTTATGGATGTAGAAGAGAAGCCTATCCCCATTAAAAGCCTGATTCGAAATACCATCATTTTGGTGGGTCTCGGTATATTCATCATGATCGTGGGTGGAGAGTATCGTGGCCTGGGAACTTTGATGATCGTGGTTTCGGCCCTATTGTGGATCTACCGTTTGCTGCTTAAGAAATGGGCAGATGGTTTTCAAAGTAAAACGTTGGTGCGTTTTGAGAACTGGTATGAGAATAGTTTAAAGTTTGCCCTGCGTAAGCGCAACGCCTACTTCTTCTTTGGGGGAACCTTCTTACTCTTATTTCTCTCCTTGTTTCTTTTTGGTGGGTCTTTAGGTTCAGGCAGGACCAAGGTGGAATTCTTTCCGGATAATAAACCCAATCAGATCATCGTCTACATTGAATATCCTGAAGGGACAGCAATAGAAAAGACCAATGCCATCACTAAAGATATTGAGAATCGGGTGTACCAGGTGCTCAGCGAAGATCAATACGAAGCGGGCGATTATAACTTTATGGTTGAATCGGCTGTATCTCAAGTAGGAGAGGGAGCAGGGAATCCCATGACCGATGGGGGCTCAGCGGCTGAGATGCCACATCGGGGCAAGATCACCGCCACTTTGAGGGAGTTCAAATACCGTCAAGGGAAGGACAGTGAAAAACTTCGAATGAAGGTGCAAGAAGCCATTAGCGGAGTATATCCGGGAGTATCTATTTCTGTAGAGAAAGATGCAGTGGGCCCACCGGTTGGCTATCCGGTCAATATTGAGATCAGCGGTCAGAATTATGCCCAACTGATCGACGTAGCGGAAGACATGCGCAATTTTATCAATCAAACCAGCGTGCAGGGGGTAGATGAATTGAAGATCGATGTAAACCAGTCAAAACCTGCCATTCAAGTGGAAGTAGATCGCAAGAAATCTGGCGAACTGGGAGTCTCAGCCGGACAGGTTGGCAATCAATTACGGAACTCGATCTTTGGGGTTAAAGCCGGGGTGTACAAAAAAGATGGCGACGATTATGACATTTACGTGCGCTTCAGTGAAGACATCCGCTACAACAAGAGTGCCCTCTTCGATCAAAATATCACGTTCAGGGATCAGTCCACCGGGCGAATCAAAGAGATTCCTGTATCGGCGGTAGCTAATCAAAAAAATACTTCTGGTTTTAGCGCCATTAAACACATCGACCTTAAACGGGTGGTGGTGTTATACTCCGGAGTGCTGCCGGGAGCCAACCCCAATGAGATCGTGAATCAATTGAAAGAGGAGTTGAAAGATTATCAAACACCTTCCGGAGTAGAGTATGCGTTTACCGGCGAGATCGAAGAACAAGGCAAGCAGATGGCTTTTTTGCTGGGTGCACTTGCCACCGGCCTTGGTTTGATCATGCTGTTGCTGATCTTCCAATTCAGCTCGATCTCTAAGCCGGCCATCATTATGGTCGCGATCTTCCTGAGCTTCATTGGGGTGTTCTTAGGTTTAGTGATCACCGGTTGGAATTTCGTGATCATGATGACCATGATGGGAATCATTTCTTTGGCTGGGATCGTTGTGAATAATGGGGTGGTATTGTTGGATTATACCCAAATTCTCATTGATCGTAAGAAATTTGAATTGGGTCTGGGAGAAAAGGATCTTTTGAAGAGAGAACAAATTCTTGAAGCTATTATTAAGGGAGGTAAGGCACGTCTGCGACCGGTAATCCTAACTGCTATTACCACGGTACTGGGATTGATTCCCCTGGCAATAGGCTTGAATATCGATTTCTTTTCCCTTTTCACCGAGTTCGATCCTAAGATCTACATTGGAGGTGATAATGTCATCTTCTGGGGTCCTTTGGCATGGACTGTGATCTTCGGCTTGACCTTCGCTACCTTTCTGACTTTGATCATCGTCCCGGTCATGAATTACCTGGTTTTCAGACTGAAATTAAGGTTGAAAGGAGATTATGAGCAAAGCGCCACTCAGGAGAGCGACAATGCTGAAATTGAGCAAGAAGGGATTGAGCCCCAAGGAGGATTAAGTCCAGGAATAGCTTAGAGTAATTAAACAAAAAGTGGTTAGGAGAGAATGAGATCTCAACGCTCCACTTTTTTAAACTCTAAATACTCTAAGTATTCTAAGTACTCTAAGTATTCCAAGTACTCGTAACTCTAAACTCCATCTTCTATTCCGGTTTCAATTCGAAGGTATCCATGAAATTCGTGGTCACGTTTCCTTCTCTGAACTTCGGATCCTTCATCAATTGAATATGGAAGGGGATGGTTGTTTTGATGCCTTCGATTACGTATTCACTCAAGGCACGCTCCATTTTCAAAATGGCTTCTTCTCGCGTTTGAGCTACCGTGATCAATTTGGAGATCATGGAATCATAATGCGGAGGGATCACGTAGCCTGCATAAACATGCGTATCTACCCGAATTCCGTGTCCGCCAGGAGAATGGTAAGTTGTAATTGCCCCCGGTGACGGTCGAAAGTCATTAAAGGGATCTTCTGCATTGATTCTGCACTGGATCGAGTGCATTTGTGGGTAGTAGTCTGCGCCAGAAATCTTATATCCGGCTGCGATCTTGATCTGTTCTTTGATGAGATCAAAATTGATCACTTCTTCGGTGATGGTATGTTCCACTTGGATACGGGTGTTCATTTCCATAAAGTAGAAATTTCTGTTCTTGTCGACCAAGAACTCAACCGTACCAACCCCTTCATATTTTACCGCAGAGGCCGCTTTGATGGCTGCCTTGCCCATTTTTTCGCGAAGTTCATCGGTCATAAAGGGAGAGGGAGTTTCTTCGCAAAGTTTTTGATGTCTTCTTTGCACCGAGCAATCTCGCTCTGAAAGGTGGCAATAGTTACCAAACTGGTCTCCGGCAATCTGGATCTCGATATGGCGAGGCTCCTCAATGAATTTCTCCATATACATGCCGTCATTCCCAAAAGCGGCAGCGGCTTCTTTTCTTGCACTTTCCCAGGCTTTCTCAAGTTCATCTTCTGACTTGATGATGCGCATTCCTTTACCGCCACCTCCAGCAGTTGCTTTCATCATCACCGGGTAACCAATCTCTTTTGCTGATTTCTTTGCGTGATTGTAATCTTTGAGCAGACCTTCAGAACCCGGAACCGTTGGCACTCCTGCTTTGATCATGGTTGATTTCGCAGAAGCTTTATCGCCCATTCCATCGATCATTTCTGGAGAGGCCCCGATGAACTTTACGCTGTGTTCTTCGCAGATCTTCGAAAACTTGGCGTTCTCTGATAGAAAACCGTAACCCGGATGGATTGCATCTGCATTGGTAATTTCGGCCGCCGCCATGATATGCGGGATCTTGAGATAAGATTCTGAACTCGCTGCCGGTCCAATGCAAACGGCTTCATCGGCAAAGCGCACGTGCAGACTGTCTGCATCGGCTTTGGAATAGACCGCAACCGTGCTAATCCCCATCTCCTTACAAGTTCTCAAAATTCTAAGGGCGATCTCTCCCCTGTTGGCGATCAATACCTTTTTAAACATAGTGTTTTCGAATTAGGTGTGAGGACTTATGCTTTTGGATCCACCAGGAATAAAGGCTGATCGTACTCAACGGGAGTGGAATCATCTACCAGCACCTTTACGATCTTGCCGCTGACTTCACTTTCAATCTCATTGAAGAGTTTCATGGCTTCGATCACACAAACCACGTCCCCTTGACCAACATTATCGCCGACTTTAACGAATTCGTCTTTATCGGGAGAAGGTTTTCGGTAGAACGTGCCAATCATTGGCGATTTGATCTCTACATAATTTGCCTCATCATCTGCTGAGTCTTTTCCAGCTTTGTCCGCTGAAGGCGCAGCCGTCTCGGCTTGGGCTGGAGGAGGAGCGGCTTGTACCGGCATTTGTTGTGGCATGGTTTGCGGCATTTGAGCAGGGATCATCTGAGTCACCACTTGCTGTGGCTCTTCTTGATTTTGTTTTCCTCTTCCTCTTTTTAATCCGTTGGTTTTAATGTTGATCTTAAAATCTTTCTGTTCAATCTCAACTTCAGTTACACCAGACCTGGATACAAACTTGATCAGTTCTTGAATTTCACTGACTTTCATAGACTATATTTTTCTTTGCTTAAGCGTGTAAATTTATAAATTATCTGCGGGGCGCCAAGTTATTTAGGGTCGTATGCCCATTTGAGATAGATGGATCCCCAGGTAAAGCCGCCCCCAAAGGCAGAAAGTACCAGATTGTCCCCTTTATTCAATTTATCTTCCCACTCCCACAAGCATAGGGGAATAGTGCCGTTTGTTGTATTTCCATACCGTTGAATGTTTAACATCACTCTTTCTTCACCTACCCCCATACGATTAGCGGTAGCATCAATGATCCTTTTATTGGCTTGATGTGGCACCAGCCAAGTAATGTCGTCACTAACCAATTGATTTCGTTTCATGATTTCGGCCGATACCTCTGCCATATTGGTCACGGCAAATTTAAAAACCGGCTGTCCCTCTTGATACACGAAGTGTTCTTTATTGTCTACTGTCTGATGAGAAGCTGGCTTCACGGAACCGCCTGCTTTTTGATGCAAGTGCACTCTCCCAGAACCGTCGCTTTTCATGATGGCATCCATGATTCCGAACTCTTCTTCGGTCGGCTCCAGCAAAGCAGCACCGCATCCGTCACCAAAAATAATGCAAGTGGTTCGATCCGTGTAATCGATGATCGAAGACATCTTATCCCCGCCTACTACCACTACCTTTTTATACTGACCGGATTCGACGTATTTTGATCCGGTGGTCAATCCATAAAGAAAGCCTGAACAGGCTGCCATTAGATCAAAACCAAAGGCATTCTTAGCTCCGATCTTATCAGTAATAATGTTAGCCGTAGCCGGAAATACCAGATCAGGTGTCACGGTGCAACAGATCAAAAGATCAATTTCATCGGCGCTTATTCCTCTTTTTTCGAGCAATTTATTCACCGCAGCTGCTCCCATGTCTGAAGTGCCCAGACCTTCTCCCTTCAATATTCTACGTTCCTTGATTCCAGTTCTGCTGGTGATCCACTCGTCGGTGGTATCTACCATGGTCTCTAGAATTTCATTGGTTAGCCGGTATTCTGGCACAAACCCTCCAACAGCAGTAATGGCTGCTCTTATCTTTGACATAATTGTGAAATGGATGCTAAATTGAGGACTAAAGTAGGTTATATCTATAAATAATCATAGAACCCTAATCCCATAATACAAACAGAAAAAGGTGGAAATCCATTTGGATTGTCCACCTTTCAGATCTTAAGAAGGATAAGTCTTTATACTCCAGCTTTTTCCATGACCACTTTACCTTTATAGTAAAGCTTTCCTTCGTACCAATGCGCCCGATGATATAGGTGAGGCATACCGGTTGTAGGACAAGTGGCGATAGTTGGCGCTTCAGCTTTGTAATGCGTTCTGCGCTTATCTCTTCTGGTTTTTGATATTTTTCGTTTAGGATGTGCCATGACAAAATGGTTTAAGCTACTCTATTTCTAATGTGATATTTCTTACTCTTTTAACTTATTCAGTGCCGCCCAACGTGGATCGATCTCTTCTTCATCACGATCCTCTGTGCGAGCAAAACTGTATTCCCTTAATTTTTCAAGCATTTCTTTGTTGCAGTCCGCCTCATCTTTATGAGCGATCTTTGCAGGCAAAGCCAGGTTGATCAACTCATACACCTGATCGCTAAAATCCAGTTCGTAAGCTGAATCAGGGATGTACATGATGTGTTCATCATCACTGACATCATCACCAAACTTAACGATCAAATACTCATTTCCATCTATCGCTATCGATAGCGGATCCATGCAGCGATCACAATTGCTTTCGACCGAACCATCAAAGTTGATTTCCAATTCCAAAAGATTCTTTTTCTTTTCAAAATCTACTTCGATCTTCAGGTCGGCAACTTCGACCAAAGACTGCTCATATTGCTCAAAGAACGCTGCACCAACTGAAAAATCAAATTCGTGCTTTCCTTCTTTCAGGCTGCTAAAAGGGATTAGCAAGCGCTGTTTCTTCTTTTTCTTCATTTTCACCTCCTTCCCAAAAGAAAGGGGGCAAATTTAATGAAAATTATCTGGCTATTTTCTATTTTTTTGCGGTGAAAACTGACCCGCCACCAATTCTTGATTTATTTTTCGATGATTGCTGATTTCGATGGCTCGATAGAGTGCGTTTCGGAAAGAGCTTTCATCTGCCTGGTCCTTACCGGCGATGGCAAAAGCTGTTCCGTGATCTGGCGAAGTGCGGATGAAACTTAAACCGGCCGTAAAATTGGTGCCCTCGCCGAAGGCCATAGACTTGGCCGGGATCAACCCCTGGTCGTGATACATCGCTAAAATACCATCGTACTTCAAGTATTCGGACGAGCCAAAGAATCCATCAGCCGGAAAGGGTCCAAAAGCCATGATGTCGATACTTTTAGCTTGTTGTATTGCCGGAATGATCTCCCTTTCTTCTTCTTCGCCCAGTAACCCATCGTCTCCTGCATGCGGGTTCAGTCCCATAATGGCAATTTTGGGCTGACGCACACTAAAGTCTTCTTTGAGGCTACGATTCAATATGGTCATTTTTCGGAGGATCAATTCCGTGCTGATCTGCTGAGCCACATCCTTCAAGGGAAGGTGTCCGGTAATTACCCCAATTCGTGCTTTTTCACTGAGCATAAGCATCAAAGAGTCGTCAGCTTCATCTGCTGATTGCAAGTATTCAGTATGGCCTGGAAAGTTAAAATCGTCGGATTGGATGGTTTTTTTGTTGATTGGGGCGGTCACGAGCGCATCGATTGCCCCTGCTTTCAAATCTTTTACGGCTGCTTCAAGTGATTTAAAGGCATACTCTCCGGCCGTGGCACTCGCTTTTCCCGGTTCAACTTCTACTTTCTCCTTCCAAACTTCCAGTAAATGGGGATCACTTCCCTTCATTTCTGCCAATTCAGAGATGAACTTCATTTTGATCTGATCCAGTTTAAGCAACTGCTTATAGAATTGAGCAGAATCTTTAGACCCATAAATGACAAGCTGGGCCAGATCATTGATTCGATTGTCTGCTAGGGTTTTAAGAATAATCTCATAACCAATACCATTCAGGTCGCCTACGCTGATTCCAATAATTGAGCGATTGCTTTTTTTCGATTTCATAAGGGACTTCTTTTTGATAAAACAAGCTTCATAAGTGCTTGTTAATTCAAGGACATAGCTGAATTGCTTAACTTTGAATAATGCAAAGCTAACACAATTTAAAAGCACAGTTTTAGTTAGTAATCAAAACGAATACCATTGAAAGTAGATAGCTTATTAAATCGCGCATTGAACGAAGAGTTTTTAGCTGCCGAAGAAGGTCGATTCTTGTTCGAAAATGCCTCCACCGCAGAGCTCGCCGCGGTGGCCAATGAATTGAAAATAAGGAAGAAAGGAAATGAAAAGGTGACCTGGATCATTGATCGGAACGCAAATACCACCAATGTCTGTATCGCCAATTGTAAGTTTTGCAATTTCTTTAGGGTACCTGGGCACTCGGAGGCCTACATCACATCAATCGAACAGTATAAAAAGAAGATCGATGAAATGATGCGCTTAGGCGGCGAGCAGTTGCTTCTTCAAGGGGGCCATCATCCGGAACTGGGATTGAAATTCTATACGGAGCTATTTAGCGAACTTAAGTCACTATATCCCAATTTAAAGCTGCATGCACTGGGTCCACCCGAGATCGCGCACATTGCAAAAATCGAAGGTGTGAGCCACACCCAAGTGCTGTCAGAGCTAATTGAAGCCGGATTAGATTCTTTACCTGGGGCTGGCGCTGAGATACTGGATGATCGGGTAAGACGACTGATCTCCAAAGGAAAGTGCACGGGTGATGAATGGTTAGAAGTGATGCGAGCCGCACACCAATTGAATTTGACTACTTCTGCCACCATGATGTTTGGACATATTGAAACCCTCGATGAGCGTTTTGATCACTTGGTGAGGTTGAGAGAAGTGCAAGCGGAAAAACCGGCAGATGCCAAAGGATTTTTGGCATTCATTCCATGGCCATTTCAAGATGACGGCACCTTGCTAAAAAGATTGAAAGGCATCAAAAACAACGTGTCTTCCGACGAGTACATACGAATGATCGCCCTTTCACGGATCATGTTGCCGAATGTGGAGAACATTCAGGCAAGCTGGTTGACCGTAGGTAAAGAAACTGCGCAGATCTGTCTGCATTCCGGAGCCAACGATATGGGATCCATCATGATCGAAGAAAATGTGGTTTCCGTAGCCGGGGCCCCTCATCGCTTTACCTCAGAAGGAATTCAAGAAGCCATCCGCGAGGCTGGATTCAAGCCTCAGCTGCGTGATCAGCAATATGAAGATCGTGAGTTGCCCAAACAAATGGAGCAACAACTGATCGATTACTAGCGTCTTATTTTAAGTGAAAAGAATATTTTTCCTCATCTTTTTCTCCCTGGGTGTCCTGTCGCTTTTTGCTACGCATAATCGGGCAGGAGAGATTACGTATCGCTACATCAGTGGGCTCACTTATGAGATCACGGTCAACATCTATTCAGACCCCACGAGTGCGGCATTTCAACGCCAAGAGGTCGTGATCAATTACGGCGACAATACCGGACTCGACTCCATAAGAGTTGATTCCATAGCTTCAAGAGCGCCAGACAATGTGTCTAAAAGAATTTGGAAAGTGCGACATACCTTCCCGGGTCCGGGATCATACACCATCAGCGTGACTGATCCAAACCGGAATGCGGGGGTAGATAATATCGACAATTCAGTAGGTGTCCCTTTTTACATCAAATGTCTGCTTAGGATCAGTCAATTGGGAAATCTGAGGAACAATTCGCCAATTCTACTGAATGACCCATTAGATAATGCCTGTGCAGGAAGGAGATTTGTACATAATCCGGGCGCAATAGATCTCGACGGAGACTCTTTGGCCTACGAAATTTCACCTAGCTTCGGGAATGGAGGATTAACAGCTCCCGGTTTCACCTTCCCGCCATCTACAAATCCCACTTTCGTGGATCCAATCACCGGAGATCTGATCATGGATGTGCCAAATGCAATCGGCCTCTTCAACGTGGCAATTCTAGTGAAGGAATATCGGAATGGGGTATTGATCGGCAATGTACTAAGGGACCTGCAAATCCAGGTGTTTCCGGGTTGTAACAATGACCCTCCGGAGATCCAATCGAACAGCCTATACTGCGTTGAAGCAGGCCGACAGCTTATTTTTTCAGTTTCTGCTACTGATAATGATACCCAAGATGAGGTTACGCTTTCAGCTACCGGAGAGCCCTTCCAGATAGGACCCAATCGCGCTGTGTTTACCTCTAACGGCCCTGCTAACCCAGTTTCAGGAAATTTTAGGTGGAACACAGACTGCGACAATGCGAGAGAGAAACTATATATTCTCAGTTTAAGAGCGGCAGATAACGCCATGCCTACCAATTTGGCTTCTTTTCGATCGGTGGGGATTCGAGTCATTGCTCCGGGGCCTGAGAATGCTTCGGCTACGGTTTCTGGAACGGGAATTCAATTGGATTGGGACAATATTGCATGTCCGAACGCATCCGGATTTTACATCTATCGTAGAATTGATTCTTCAGGCTATGTTTCAGGAAATTGCATCCCCGGTCTGCCAGCCAACTTAGGCTATGAGCGAATCGCTACCCTAAATGACATTAGTAACACTTCCTTTTTTGACGATGACAGAGGTGAAGGTTTGGTGCCTGGCCGTAGATATTGTTATTTCATTTCCAAATTTTTTCCCGACGGAGACGAGAGTTACGTGTCCGATGAGGTTTGCGCAGAAGTGCCTCAGATCGTTCCGCTCATGACCAGAGTAAGTGTAGACACTACAGACCCCGCTTTAGGACAAATGTCGATCGCATGGGCACCTCCTGACTCGATCGATTCGGTGAGTTTCCCACCCCCCTTTCGCTATGTGCTGGAAGAAAGAAGCAGTAACGGAAATCGTTTGGTCGATTCGTCTGACGGGATTAACGCTAACAGCCTCACATTGAGCGGCTTGAATACATCAGACCTTCAATATGAATACCGCGTTTGGTTATACAGTCTGGGCAATGGCAGACAATTAAGTGGTCGGTCTAGCTGGGCATCTTCCGTTCGCTTAGAGCTAATTGGCAGAGATAACCAAATCGAATTGAGCTGGAATGCAGACGTACCGTGGATCAATCAAACCTATACGCTGTTTAGAAGCAATTCAAGCACTGCCAATGCTTTCGATTCTCTGCTTACCATCGATTCCCTATATTTTGTCGATGAAAATCTGATCAATGGGCAACAGTATTGCTATTATGTGAGGACCTCAGGTAGCTACGAGATCAACAGCGTAGATAGTCCGTTAATCAATCTTTCGCAAATCCAATGCACGATTCCGCTGGATACGACTCCTCCTTGTGCCCCTGATTTTTCATTAGAGGCAGACTGCGAATTTGATAATTTAGAAATCAGTTGGGAGATCATTGACCCCGATTGTGTTTCAGATGTGTTAAGTTATCGTATTTACCGCTCTCCTACCATAGAGCTAGAATTTGAGCTTTTGGCGAATATCAATGATCCGCTGGATAGCACCTACGCGTTCTCTGGCGAGATCGCAGGCTGTTATTATGTTTCGGCGATCGATTCAGCCGGAAATGAAAGTGCTTTCAGCAATCAAGTGTGCACCGATTACTGCCCCATCTATGAATTGCCGAATGTATTCACGCCTAACGGCGATGGCCGCAACGACCTTTTTGTTCCGTTGCCTGGCTTCCGTTACGTGGACTCCGTGCAGTTTCAAGTGTATAATCGCTGGGATCAAAAGGTGTTCGAGACTAACGTTCCTGAATTGAATTGGAATGGAGAGAACATGGAGAATGGTGAACTGTTGAATGATGGCGTTTATTTCTTCATTTGTGAAGTATATGAGCAGTCTATTGAGGGCCCACAGCTTAGAATTATCAAGGGACCGGTTAGTCTGTTGAATGGCGAGAAGAGTGCTGAATTCGAATAAAATTTCCCATATCCATGTTTACAGGCATTATTGAGCGCGTAGAAAAGGTTAGTGCTATAAAGAAAGAAGGTAGCAATTTGCGCATCAGGATCTCGACGACCTTGGCAACGCAGTTGCAGGTAGATCAAAGTCTAGCCCACAACGGGGTGTGCCTTACGGTTGAGAAACTGCATCCAGACAGCTACGAAGTGGTAGCGGTTGAAGAAACCCTGAAGAAAAGCAATTTGGGTGATCTGCTAAGCGGCGACCTGGTAAATCTCGAGCGGTGCATGAAAATGAATGCTAGACTCGACGGACATATTGTACAGGGGCACGTGGATGAGACAGCTAGCGTAGAAAGTATCGAAGAAAAGGATGGAAGCTGGATTTTTCGCTTCCTTTTAGATCAACCTTCAAAATTGATCGTGGAGAAAGGGTCAGTGTGCATCAATGGGGTAAGTTTAACCGCCTTTGAGGTAAGCGACGAACAATTTTCAGTGACCATTATTCCCTACACCTATGAACATACTAATTTTAAGTCCTTTGAAAAGGGGCAAAAAGTGAATTTGGAGTTCGATATTATCGGGAAATACGTGCAGCGGCTAACGGTTTAGAATACAGCTGCCGCGATCTGGTTGACTGAAGAAGATCTGCCCATGGTATAATAATGGATGCAAGGAACACCGGCCGCTTTTAACTCTTTGGACTGCTCAATAGCCCATTCTTTACCCACTTCTTTCGCCTCTTCATTGCTTTTGCATTTATCCAATTCATCGGTCAGGGCCGACGGCAGGTCCACATTGAAAAATTTGGGCAAGAAAGAAACGTGACGCATGGATTCGATCGGCTTCAATCCCGGCACGATGGGTACATCTATGCCTGCTGCCCTGCAGTCTTCTACAAACTTGAAGAATTTGGCGTTGTCGAAAAATAACTGGGTCACTACATAGTCAGCGCCAGCGTCTATTTTTTCTTTTAGGCGCTTAATGTCAGACTGCATATTTGGTGCCTCAAAGTGCTTTTCAGGATATCCGGCTACCCCGATCGAAAAGTTTGTCGGTGTGGCATTTTCGATGTTTTCATCCATGTAGATCCCCTTATTGAGCTCTACAATTTGCTTCACCAGGTCAACAGCGTATTTATGACCATTATCTTCGGCCACAAAGTGGGATTCAGTCTTAATGGGGTCTCCCCTTAGTGCGAGCACATTGTCAATACCTAAGAAATTAAGATCGATCAGGGCATTTTCGGTTTCTTCTCGATTAAAACCACCGCAGATCAGGTGAGGAACGGTTTCGATGTTGTAGCGGTTTTTGATCGCTGCGCAAATCCCAACGGTACCGGGCCTCTTTTTAATGGCAATTTTCTCAAGGTAGCCTTTTTCCCTCTTCTTGTAAATGAACTCTTCGCGATGGTAAGTGACATTGATAAAAGCTGGCTTGAATTCCATCAGAGGGTCAATTCCGTCGTGGATCGACTTTATGCTCTTGCCCTTTAGCGGCGGTAAGAGTTCAAAGGAAAATAAAGTGTCTTTCGTGTTTTTAAGACTATCAATAACCTGCATGAGATGAATTTAGAATTCAAAGATAAAAGAGAAAGCCCTGTCAAAACGACGAGGGCTTAAGATTGTTTGTATGGATTTTAATTTAATCCCGAATGATGGTGAAAGTGCCTTTCATTAGGCCTTGTATATCATCCGGATCATTGATCTCTAACACGTAAAAATAGGTGCCTTCCTGGTAATTCTCTCCATCCCAATCGTTGAAGTAATCATCATCCTCGTAGATTTTATTACCCCATCTGTTAAAGATGATCAATTTGGTTCCGGGATAAATCTCTACCAGGTCGAATTTCAAGAAGTCATTGATGCCGTCTCCATTCGGGGTAAAGACATTGGTAGGCTTTACGATGGCTTCACAAGGCTCTGCAAATGCGGTGTCTCCATATCTACAGATGGCGTTTTCGTCCACATCATCGTTGGAAGCGCGGACTTGAAGCGCAATTTGTCTTCCTATGGCACGATGCGCAAACCCTGAAGGTTGATTTGCAGGAATCCAGGGGCCATTTCGAGGGTCGTCAAAATCGGCGGCATTTCGGATCTCACGGACTTCGTAGCTGTCTGCAGAGGGCACCCCATCCCAGGTAAATACCTGCTCTACGTTTCCATTGTTAAAGGTCACTTCAGAACAAGTAGGTCTTACAGAGTCTATTTCCGGCGCAATTTCTACATAGATGCTATCGTGATTGATGCAGAAAGTATCTTGGGTGGTTTTGATCACTTCGAAACTGTGCCATCCGGTGCCCTGAACAAATGAACTATATCGATCGCCCTCCAAAGAGTCAGCTTCGAAAAACCACTGCCAGGTATATTGCTCAGGTTTAAAGTAAGACGTACTGTCGGAATTGAAGATAGCATACTCTTCATTTACGCAAATTGAAGAATCTCTGGGATCAATTCTACCCAATACCAGCTGTTTCAGAACTTTAAACGGAATTTGTACCGGGCAGGTACGATTTTTTACAAATTTGCCACGCATACTGAACAAAGCTCTAAAATGATTGGTATCTCCTACGCCCGCAAAGGCAGATCGGGTATCAAAAATATAGGGCGTGGTGGATATCCGGTCGTATTTTCTATCCACCGAATCTACTCCTAATTCGTCAAGGAAGACGCGTTTTCCTATTTCCGTGTCAGGATCCCCGTCCTCAAAGTCCGTATCCCACTTACCCCACTGGAAAGTGCTGGCGATAATGTCATCGCTGAATGCGGATAAATCGATCACCGGTAGATCTTCGTCCGGACAAAGGTCAAAATCAGGGATGAATACGCTGTCGACCGTTACCGTATCTAAAAAGAATTCGTCTTCATCGTAACAAATTCTTGATTCGATAAGTTGTCCGGTCTGAGGATCAAAGGTGCTGAAGTCGAGCCCTAAACCTACTTTCCACCATCCGGCCCCTATTCCAATCCGATTAACCCAATTGGAATCTTCCGGATTATCCAATCTGAAGGTTCTGGGTCCCAAGTAAGTGGTGTCAAAAAAGATACTGTCTGGATTTTGATTGGGGCCTACTCCAGGAGGGAAAAATCGTTGACCCCCATAATACTGCCATCCCACGTAATAATTAGGATTTAGCTGCGGATCCACATCAATTCGAGCTACTGGCGGCTCACCGGCCGGGAAACAGTAAGAATAATTGTCTTTTGGGTGTTCGTAAGTGAAATCGCTATTCACGTAGATCGTGGTCAATGAATCAAATTCGGGAATAGTGCTCTCACAGCGATTCACCAGTGTATTAAGGTCGTCACCTTTTTTCATATAAAGGGTGTATTTACCCGGCCCAATGCTTCGAGCTAAGGTTACTCTGAGCAGATCGGTCTCATCCACGTTAACAATTCTAATAGTATCAACACTTTCTACCGGGACATCATCCAAAAATGGATTATTTTGAATGTCAGGAGAGGTGTTACCGTTCCAACTGGCCAGCCTAAAACCTTGATCTTGATTTTCATAGGGTACGCCAATCAATCCAAGTGATTCACTCAGTACAGGTTCAGAAAGGCGCAAGGTAAATTCAGTAGTCGCACAATCATATTCGTAGGCGCCTTCTGAGGCGTTAAAGGTATTTTGAAAGACGCCTATCGGATTACCTGCCTCAGGAACCATCACGCCGCCTTCAAAATCAGGCAAACGGGAATTACAATTGGTATCAAAAATGAAGCGATACTCGCGTTGTGTCAGCAAGGCCTGTTCTCTTCCTCTTTCAAGCCTTAGCACGGGGCTTCCATCCTGAATGCGCCAAACTTCTCGAAAATTTTTCACGTAGAAAGGCACCGGACCTGTAAAAGGGCGATCAGCTGTAAACCGAAGTATTCCGCGGCTCTCCAAATCTGAGTCGTCAATTAACCCAGTCACTGGGAAGGGACTTTTGATCGAAAAATTTTCGCTGGCAAAATAATTCGCTAATTGAGACCTAAAAGTTAGGATCGGAGCAAAATCAAATTCGACCCGATCCACGTTGTTACCGCGTATGGCCTTCATATTCCACTCGTAGGTCTGACCCACACAGAAAGAGGCAACCGGATCTTCGAAGACGTAATCTGTAGGGGAAAATTCCGGTGGCGGGTTGTAAACGATGGTATCTTTATTGGTGTTTCCTATAGGGTCAAAAACGGTGCCTTCTACTTCACCACAGTTGAAATTGAGGATGGTTTCGATGTAAAAATTTTGTCCCAAGGCAATATTTCGGTCAGCAGCCGACCTGTAATTTCCACCATACCGGCCTTGAAAAGCAAAGAACCAATTGCCCAGTTGGTCTGCGCCTACCGAAAATGAGTTTCTTGACCGATACCAGGCACCTTCGGTAGCGTCTTTGTTTCCATTTAGGCAATACTGATCAACACTACGTTCACTGTTTGGGATCTTATCGACAATATGCAGCACTGCCCCGGTAATTGGAATACCGTTGTCAGGCGAAAAAATAAATACCGGCACATCGTCAGGCATTGGAGCTCCGGTAGCACCGATGTCGTCGCGGTAGAACTTCAAAACCACATCATATAACACATCATTTGTGGGGTCTGTGCAGTCGCCGGATACGTATTCCAGCACGATCTCGCCAGCAGCCCAACCTTCCGATTGTTGAGCTTTTAGAGATTGAAAGGTAGTTCCACAAACTACAAGGGACAAAAAAAACACCCGCATCGGATGCATGATTTTCTTTAATGAAATAGTAGCCATAAGAGTTCTATATTCGCTAAAACAAAGACGATTTGTAAAGTAACGTAAAAAAACGCTAACCCCAATATCGTTTTATTGATCTATGCAATGACGAGTCTATTAAAAGGAAGGTTGCACGGAATAATCCCCTTTGCGAAATCAATTTAAGCTTAATTTTGTCTTTCATAATTGAGGATGGAACACATACGTAATTTTTGCATCATTGCCCACATTGATCACGGCAAGAGTACCTTAGCAGATCGACTTCTAGAGAGCACTCAAACCATTAGCAGTCGAGAGCTTCAGGCGCAGACCCTTGATAATATGGATTTGGAGCGCGAAAGGGGGATCACGATCAAGAGTCACGCTATTCAAATGAAATACCAGTTCGAAGGCAGTGATTTCATCCTGAATTTGATCGATACTCCCGGGCACGTCGACTTTTCCTATGAGGTAAGTCGGTCGATCGCGGCCTGTGAGGGCGCACTATTGATCGTAGATGCTGCTCAGGGTATTCAAGCCCAGACCATTTCTAATCTCTATTTGGCCTTAGAACATGATCTGGAGATCATTCCGGTACTGAATAAGATCGACCTTCCCAGTGCCATGCCGGAGGAAGTAAAAGACCAGATCGTAGACCTGATCGGTTGCGACCGGGCTGACATTCTTGAAGCCAGCGGAAAGACCGGACAAGGAGTGGAAGATATTTTAGAGGCAATCGTAAAACGAGTTCCTCCACCAGAGGGCGATCCTGAGGCTCCCTTGCAAGCCTTGATTTTCGATTCTGTCTTTGATTCCTACCGAGGGATTCACGCCTACTTTAAAATCGAAAACGGGCAGATCAAAAAAGGGGAAAAAGTTAAGTTTGTCAATACCGGCAAGCAATATGACGCAGACGAGATCGGGGTGCTTGGGTTCAAACAAGAACCTCGGAATGTGATCAAGACCGGTGATGTAGGTTACATCATATCCGGGATCAAAACTGCCAAAGAAGTAAAAGTAGGAGATACCCTCACCTCCAGTGAAAGACCGTGTGCAAAGGCAATTCAAGGCTTTGAGAACGTTAAACCGATGGTTTTTGCCGGAATCTACCCGGTAGATACGGATGAATATGAGGAGCTTAGAGAGTGCATGGAGAAACTTCAGTTGAACGATGCGTCCCTCACCTTCGAGCCTGAATCCTCTGCGGCCCTGGGATTTGGATTTCGCTGCGGATTCTTAGGGATGCTGCATATGGAGATCATTCAGGAAAGGTTGGAGCGTGAATTCAACATGACCGTGATCACTACCGTGCCAAACGTTTCCTACAAGGCATATCTGGTGAAGACTCCCGATGAAGCCGTCATGATCAACAACCCTTCCGAATTGCCTGAAAGTACCATCCTTGATCGAGTAGAAGAACCTTTCATCAAAGCGCAGATCATAACCAAATCAGATTACGTGGGGGCAGTGATGAATCTTTGCATCGAGAAAAGAGGGGAGTTGGAAAACCAGATTTATCTTACTACCGATCGAGTGGAGCTTACTTTCAAAGTCCCACTGGCAGAGATCGTTTTTGATTTTTATGACCGTTTAAAGACGATTTCCAGAGGTTATGCCAGTTTCGATTATCATCCAATAGGCTACGAGGAATCGAAATTGGTAAAAATGGATATGCTCCTAAACGGTGATCAGGTAGATGCTCTATCTGCTTTGATCCATAAGGATAAAGCCTTTGATCTTGGGAAGAGGATCTGCGTGAAACTTAAAGAATTGTTGCCCAGACAACAGTTCGATATCGCCATTCAGGCGGCGGTGGGAGCCAAGATCATCGCCAGAGAAACCGTAAAAGCGCTGAGGAAGGATGTAACCGCCAAATGTTACGGAGGAGACATTAGCCGAAAACGAAAATTGTTAGAAAAACAAAAGGAAGGTAAAAAACGCATGCGCCAAATCGGAAGTGTGGAGGTGCCGCAAAATGCCTTTTTAGCAGTCTTGAAGTTGAATGATTGATTCAAGAGGCTGCCTTTAATCCGCTATAAAGCAGGCAGAATTTATTTAGATTAAAATGGTCTAAGCGATACACTATGCTTTCGCACTATCATACACCTGTCCACCCCTGTGCTTTGAGCTCAACCAATTTTTGATCTCGGCTAACCAGCTGGCAGCCGGATGCGGCATCCGTAACATGACCAATAATAGTAACCCCATCTAGGGCCTTGACCTTATCGTGGTGATCAAGCGATACGGTAAATAACAATTCGTAATCTTCTCCCCCATTCAATGCAGCGGTGAGAGGCGACAAATTAAGTTCTTCACAGCTATTGATGGTAGAAGGATCTATAGGGATCTTGTCCTCATAAATTTGAACCCCGACATCGGATGATCTGGCGAGGTGGAGCAACTCAGATGACAGCCCATCGGAAACATCGATCATGGCGGTAGGTAGAATATTTTCTTTCCCTAAAAAGTGGATCACATCCTTTCTAGCTTCAGGTTTTAATTGTCGCTCTAGAATATAATCCTTACCACTAAGGTCTGGCTGGATCTTTTGATCGCTTTCATAGACGCTCTTCTCTCGTTCTAGAATTTGTAATCCAACAAAAGCCGCTCCCAGATCTCCGCTCAGACAGATCAAGTCGTTTTCTTTGGCACCCGATCGTTTAACGACCTTATCTCCTTCCTGGCTTCCAATTGCAGTAATGCTGATCACCAATCCTGCTTGTGAGGAGGTAGTGTCTCCACCGACCAGGTCTACCTCATAGAGCTCACAAGCTAACTGTATTCCCTCGTAGATTTCTTCGAGCGCCTCAACAGAATAACGATTAGATAAGGCCAAAGACACCGTGATCTGCTCTGGGATTGCATTCATGGCGTAAATATCTGACAGATTAACCACTACCGCCTTGTATCCCAAGTGCTTCAGGGGAGTATAAAGCAGGTCAAAATGCACCCCTTCTACTAGCATGTCGGTACTGATCAGTTTAGATGCATTGCCTCCAGAAATGACGGCCGCATCATCGCCGATTCCCAGCACGCTGGTTTTTTGCTTGATCTTAATGTGTTGAGTAAGGTGTTCGATCAGTTTGAATTCCCCCAAATCACCCAAAGGGGTGGGCTCTTGCTGCTTGCGCTCTTCCATACATCAAAATTAGTCTATTTATAAGGAATTTAAAGGCTTTGAGGCCACAACAAAAGCAGATCAGGACTGTTATGATTTCGCTGCTTTATTTAGACTTATTCTAAATAAAGACTTAATTTTGTAGGAAAATGCATTGATATGATCAAAGTGAAGGACACAGCCAGGGATAAGATCCAAGAGTTGCTTGCCGCTGAAGGTAAAAGCAACGACAGTTTCATTCGAGTTGGCGTAAAAGGTGGCGGTTGCTCCGGATTGATGTACAACCTCGAGTTTGACACTTCATTAGAAGAGGAGGATAAACTGATTGAGGATAATGATGTTAAGGTAGTGGTAGACAAGAAAAGCGTGCTTTATTTGGCCGGAACCGAACTTGAATTTAGCGGAGGCTTAAATGGTAAAGGGTTCACCTTTGTAAACCCAAATGCAAGCCGAACCTGTGGCTGCGGAGAAAGCTTTTCAATATAATAGACCAATGGATAATCAGAACAAAAATATGGCTTCAGAGGAAGAATTATTAGAAGAAATCACCAGCAGTGAGTATAAATATGGTTTTGTGACCAATATCGAATCTGACAAGGCACCGAAAGGCCTCAGTGAAGAGATCGTCAGATTCATATCCAAGAAAAAGAACGAGCCGGACTGGCTTTTGCAATACCGTTTGAAATCGCTGAAAGTTTGGGAACAAATGATCGAACCAAAATGGGCACATCTGAATTATCCAAAGCCTGACTTTCAAGATCTGCATTATTATTCCGCTCCAAAACCAAAGAAACAGCTCGACAGTTTAGATGAAGTGGACCCCGAACTCCTAGAGACATTCGAAAAATTAGGCATCTCTCTTGATGAACAGAAGCGTTTGTCAGGAGTCGCCGTAGATGCGGTGATCGACAGCGTTTCGGTAAAAACTACCTTTAAAGACAAGTTAGGGGAGTTGGGCATTATCTTCTGTTCGTTCAGTGAGGCGGTGCAAGAACACCCTGAATTGGTGAAGAAATACTTAGGAACAGTCGTTCCTTCCTCAGATAACTTTTATGCCGCATTAAATTCTGCAGTATTCACCGACGGTTCCTTCTGCTACATTCCAAAAGGAGTGCGCTGTCCGATGGAGCTTTCTACCTACTTCAGGATCAATGAGGCGAATACCGGACAGTTCGAAAGAACCCTAGTGATCGCAGATGAAGATAGCTATGTCAGTTATCTGGAAGGCTGCACTGCGCCAATGCGTGATGAAAATCAGCTGCACGCTGCGGTTGTTGAATTGGTTGCCCTGGATCGGGCAGAGATCAAGTACTCCACCATTCAAAACTGGTACCCCGGGAATAAAGAAGGAAAAGGAGGCATTTACAATTTTGTAACCAAGCGCGGCCTGTGCATGGAAGATTCCAAGATCTCATGGACTCAGGTAGAAACCGGATCAGCGGTCACCTGGAAATATCCGGGATGCGTGCTAAAAGGGGATCGGTCAGTAGGGGAATTCTATTCAGTAGCGGTTACTGCAAACCACCAGCAAGCCGATACCGGAAGTAAAATGTTGCACATTGGGAAAAACACCAAGAGCACTATTATATCCAAAGGAATTTCTGCCGGCCAGGCCAATAACTCTTATCGAGGGCTAGTAAAGATCAACAAGAATGCCAGCAACAGTAGAAATTTCACGCAATGTGATTCGCTCTTGATGGGAAACAAATGTGGAGCCCACACTTTTCCATACATCGAGGTAGACAACAGTTCGTCACAAGTTGAGCACGAAGCTACAACTTCAAAAATAGGAGAAGACCAGATTTTCTATTGCAAACAAAGAGGGATGGACGAAGAAACGGCCATCAATCTGATCGTCAACGGCTACTGCAAAGAAGTCTTGAACCAGCTACCCATGGAATTTGCAGTGGAGGCCCAAAAGTTACTCGAGATCAGTCTTGAGGGTTCTGTGGGCTAAGCAGGATCGAACCAACAGATAAAAACCAAACAGAAAAATAGACCAAGGAATGTTAAAGATCAAAAATTTACACGCCTCCATTGAGGAAACTGAGATCCTAAAAGGGATCGATCTGGAAGTAAAAGCCGGAGAAGTGCACGCCATCATGGGGCCTAACGGTTCCGGAAAGAGTACTCTTTCGAGCGTATTGGCAGGAAGAGACGAATACGAAGTGACAGCGGGCAGTGTGGACTTTCTGGGAGAAGACCTTTTGGACTTAGAAGCAGAGGATCGAGCTCGTGCAGGAATCTTTTTGGCCTTTCAATATCCTGTTGAAATTCCCGGAGTAAGTAACATCAACTTCTTAAAGACGGCCATCAATGAGATCCGCGAAAAGCGAGGGGAAAAAGAGATTGCCGCCAAAGATTTTCTCGCGCGAGTTAAAGAGAAAAGTAAATTGGTTGGTCTGGAAGGGAAGTTTAACAACCGTTCTGTGAATGAGGGCTTTTCTGGAGGGGAAAAGAAGAGAAATGAGATCTTCCAAATGGCGATGCTGGAGCCAAAATTGGCCATCCTTGATGAAACGGACAGTGGCTTAGATATTGATGCACTAAAAGTGGTTTCTGAGGGAGTAAACAAGTTGAAATCCCCTGATAATGCAACCATCGTAATCACTCACTATCAAAGACTATTGGATTATATAGTGCCCGACTTCGTGCATGTGCTAGCTAATGGGAAGATCGTGAAAACCGGAGGTAAAGAACTGGCTCTTGAACTGGAAGAGAAAGGATACGACTGGATCAAGCAAGAAGCAGTAAAAGCCTAAGATCATGTTGGAAGCGACCGTAAAAATGAGCAATAAAGAAAAGTTTCTCTCCCATTTTGGGATGATCGACTTTTCGCACGATAAGGAAGCCTTTTCTGCCAAAAGGCGAGCGGCTGAAGAGAAAATCGAAGCGCTTGAATTCCCCACCTCCAAAACCGAGTACTGGAAATACACCCGAATCAATAAATTGATTCGAGAAGAGTATCAATTGGGCCCCAAAGAACTGGATTCCCAGATCGATTTATCGGTGCCAAGCAAAAATTGTCTGGTGTTTGTAAATGGCTACTTCATCGAAGAATTGAGTTGGAGAGAAGCTGAAACTGGGATAGCGTTTATGCCTTTATCCGAAGCGAAAGCAAAGGAGGAGAGCCTGCAAAAACACTTTGATTCCCTGAGTAAGAAGGAAGAGATCTTCTCTATGATCAACACCGCTTTTCATCAAGACGGAGCGTACTTGAAAATTGAAAAAGGAAAAGCAGCAACATCCGTTTACTACATATTGAACATTTCAGCCGGAGAGCAGCCCATGAGTAATCCTAGAAACTTTATCCATGCGGAAGCAGGTTCGTCTGCCAAAGTGGTGATGAAGCACATTTCGGCTAATGAAGGGCATTCGTTCACTAATCAACTCTCTGAGATTGTGGTGGAAAAAGATGCCAATCTAGAGATCAATAAGTTGCAAACAGAGAATGATCAAGCGTATCAGGTTTCCAACGATGAGGTGCAACAAGCGGCAAGCTCGTTGTTCAAAATGAACACCATCAGTTTAGGTGGAGCATTGGTCAGAAACAATCTAAACCTGGATCTTCAAGGTAGTCACATTGAAAGTTGGATGAATGGGTTGAGTCTGCTCGATCATCAACAACACATCGATCACCATACCCTAATTCATCATCGGGAACCCGATTGTGTGTCGCATGAATTGTATAAAACGGTGGCTGATGATGCCTCAACAGGGGTATTCAACGGAAAGGTGTATGTGCATCCCATTGCCCAAAAAACCAATGCATACCAGTCGAATGCTAATATGGTCTTGACCGATGAGGCTTCGGTCTATTCTAAGCCTGAGTTGGAGATCTATGCAGATGATGTGAAATGTTCTCACGGCTCAACTACCGGGCAAATGGATGAAGAAGCCATCTTTTATTTAAGAAGTAGAGGAATTGGAAGGAAAAAAGCCAGAGCAGTGCTTCTAAATGCTTTTTTAACTGATCTGGTTGAACAGATTGGCGTTGAGCACTTGCGTGAGGAGGTTCAAGCCATCATCGATAAAAAATATGCAGGAGTCGTATAGATGCAAGTTGATACTACACATAGCTTTAAGGTAGAAGAGGTAAGAAAGGATTTCCCTATTCTTCACAGAGAAGTGAACGGATCGCCTTTAGTTTACCTAGACAACGGGGCTACTGCGCAGAAACCACAGACGGTCATCGATAGTCTGGTTCGCTACTATGCGCACGACAACGCCAATATTCATCGCGGAGTGCACACCTTGAGCCAAGAAGCTACTTCTGCTTACGAAGAAGTACGAATAGCGATGAAAAGTTTTCTGAATGCAGCGCATTCTGAGGAGATCATCTTTACCAAGGGTACCACCGATGGCATCAATCTGGTGGCCTCTGCCTATGGCCGAGCGAACCTTCAGCCCGGAGATGAAGTGCTGATCACGGCCATGGAACATCACTCCAACATCGTTCCCTGGCAAATGATTTGCGAAGCACAAGGGGCCAAGTTGAAGGTGGCGCCGATCAACGACCAAGGGGAATTGATATTGGATGAGCTTTACAAACTCATTACAGAAAAGACCAAGGTTGTGGCCTTGGTGCACATCAGCAATACCTTAGGGACCATTAATCCTGTGAAAGAGATCATTGCTAAGTCGCATGAAATGGGTGCCGTGGTGCTGGTAGATGGGGCACAGGCCGCTCCCCACATGAAAGTAGATGTCAGCGCGCTTGATGTTGATTTTTACGTGTTCGGTATGCATAAGGTCTTCGGGCCTACGGGGGTTGGCGTGCTTTATGGAAAGAAAGAACTATTGGAAAGCATGCCTCCTTATCAGGGCGGGGGAGATATGATCAAAACGGTGACTTTTGAAAAGACCACTTACAACGAACTTCCTCACAAACTCGAAGCTGGAACGCCAAACATTGCTGATGGAATTGCCACCCAAGCTGCCCTAACCTACTTACAGCAATTCAGCTGGGATGAGATTCACCAGCACGAGATGGAGCTGTTGCATTATGCAACCGATCGATTAAGGGAGATTGAAGGACTGAAGATCATTGGTGAAGCCAAGCATAAGGCAAGTGTAATTTCTTTCGTGATCGACGGAGTTCATGCCTACGACCTTGGGGTGTTGATGGATAAAATGGGGGTAGCGGTGCGCACCGGTCACCATTGTACCCAACCCCTCATGGCGCGTTTCGGTATTTCTGGAACGGTAAGGGCTTCTTTTGCTTTTTACAATACCAAAGAAGAAATCGATCTCCTAATCAAGGCTGTGAAGCGAGCAAGGAATATGCTATCATGAGTATCAAAGAGCGCCAAGAAGAGTTGATTGAGGAATTCGGCATGTTCGACGATTGGATGGACAAGTACGAGTACCTTATTTCTTTGGGAAAAGAGCTTCCACTGATCGAAGAGGATAAGAAGGTGGAGCAAAACATCATCAAAGGGTGCCAATCAAGAGTTTGGTTAGATGCCCAGCTAAAGGAGGGAAAGGTGCGTTTTACTGCCGATAGTGATGCCATTATCACCAAAGGAATAATTTCATTGATGATTCGGGTATTGGATGATAGTAGTCCGGATGAGATTGTGGATAAAGAACTTTATTTCATCGACAAAATTGGATTGAAGGAGCATTTGTCTCCAACCCGATCCAATGGTTTGGTGAGTATGGTAAAACAAATGAAGATGTACGCTTTGGCATTTCAAACCCAATTGAACAATGGCTGAAAAGAAACTGAAAGAAGTTAGTCCGAAAGAGGTGGAAAATCAGGTAATCGATGTGTTGAAAACCATTTATGATCCTGAAATTCCCGTAAATATTTATGAACTCGGTTTAGTCTACGAGGTAAAGGTAGATGAAAATTTCGATGTCAAGATCGACATGACACTCACCTCACCAAACTGCCCGGTGGCTGAATCGCTTCCCGCTGAGGTAGAGGCAAAGGCTGCCGGATTATGGTCCGTGAAATCTGCTAAAGTGGAGATCGTTTGGGAGCCCACCTGGGACAAAGAAATGATGTCTGAGGAAGCCAAATATGAATTGGGCTTCCTTTAAGTCTTAAGTATGGCAGAAGAAATTGTAAACCGTGTGGCAAAGAGTGGGTTGATCACCCTCGACCTGGAAGAGCATTATCCAAAGGGAGAAAGCGTAAGCTACGATCTTAAGGATAATCTCTGGCAAGGTATGGCCTTGAAGGAAAAAGAATTTCGCGATTTCATCAAGTCAAACGACTGGTCTATCTATCAAGGGAAGAACGTCGCTTTGCACTGTTCGGTAGATGCTATTATTCCCTCCTGGGCATACCTCTTATTGAGCCTGGCGATCAATCCGCACGCAAGCTTTGTGACCGTGGGAACAATCGAAGAAATGGAAACTGTCTTATGGGAAAAAGCGATTGACCGGATCAATGCAGCGGACTACCAAAATGCGCGACTGATCATTAAGGGTTGCAGCAATAAGAAAGTCCCCGAATCGGCTTATGTCGCTTTAGGAAGTAAGCTTCAACCGGTGGCTTCTTCAATCATGTTTGGGGAGGCTTGTTCAACTGTACCTCTCTATAAAAGACCGAAAAAATAGGACAATTTATTTGATCTGATGTTGGATCCATATACCAACAAAGCTTCCATCATAGCGTGCTCCATTGAAATTTTCCAGTTTTCCGATCTCATGCTGATAACGTAATCCGGCACCAACTTTGGTGAACTCATTGAGTTGATAGCCCAAACGAAGGTCTGCTTCTAAATTGAGGAAAATTGCGTTGGGCTGATTCTCTTCTTCCAATTGGACCACCTTTTGGCTACTTTCATCAAAATACGAGCCTCGACTTCTGTATGCGTAATTAGCTACTGCAGAGCCTCTGGTGCTGATCTGCAATCGACGCCAATGATACTGATAGCCGAGAAAAACTGGGATCTGAAAAAGAGACAGATTACTTTCCACGATCACGCTTTCTGAAGTAGAGATTTGTTCTTCAGTGGTGATTGAGCTGACTTCTTCTCTCACTAGCCATACGGGCACTCCGTTTTGAGTATAGCTAGCGTTCACCACCACGATATTAGTATCAAAGCTAATGGTTTGCAGGATGCGTTCATCGTTCAATTGTACCCTTCGCCGGTCTCTAATTCTAGCGTGTCGAATTCCTCCACCAAAATGTAGGTGTTTGCTTTCCTTTAATCCTAGCAGGGCAAATTGCCGACTGTGAGTTGATCCTTCTGTTTCGTCTCGATTTTCCACTTGCCATGAATTATTGTATTGGAATTCAAGCAATAAAGGCTGCTTTTTTGATCTGGGAAACTTATTCAGAGGTTTTCCTTTCACTACTTCCATGGAGAATTCAGCAGTATCTAGACCAAAAGGCTGCATCAGTTCCATTAAGCCGACGAACGAATAGGCTTCTTTCAAAGAGGTTTTGCCAAACGGCCTTTCTGCTTTATAAGCTGGATCAGAAACTCCTGCTGAATTGATTGGGACAATCGATCCTGCTGTTATTTCTGAAGCGACTGGTTCAGAGCTTTTGCTCTGCTCATTTAATTGGATAGCCTCTTTCTCGGCCGTTCTATTTTCTGTCGACTCGCTATGCATTTGGTTAAGCTTGCGATCAACTGCTATTTGCTCTTCATTTGGAGCTTGGCTTTTCGTCTTGCGCGTGCTTAAGTGTGATTCATCAACCTTGCGGTTCAGCGTTGAGCTTCTATCAAGCGATGGGGTCTCTTGCCTTTTTAAATTGGCAGTTCTTGGTTCGTAGCGTTGCTCATTTTCTGGAGAAAATGGATAGGACAACCATGAAACCACCCCGACCAGCAAAAGCAAAGCGGCTACCGGAGGCCAATAGAAACCCCTTCTTTTCTTTTCTTTAGGCGGCAGGCCTGCCTCTGCCTTTTGCCAAAGTGCTTCATCGTAAGGAAAGTGTTCTTGAGTACCTTCACGAAATAATTTATCTATATCTTCAGAACTCATATTATATCTGTTTAGCCAGTTCCAATTGAAGTTGCAATTTTTTTCTGGCATCACTTAAGTGCCATTTTGAGGTGTTGACCGAGATTTCCAGCATTTCGGCGATCTCTTTATGTTTATAGCCGTCAATGGCATATAGGTTGAATACTGCAGCGGTTTTAGGAGGAAGCGCTGCGATCATTTCCCTTAAATACTGGGATTCCAGTTTTTCAAACCCTGAATTCGCCGAATTATTTCCAAGTTCTTGGGTGTGGACTTCATCCTGAAAGCTCAGATGCTTTTTTTCCCGTTGTTCTTTTCGATATTCATCGATTAGGTGGTTTACTGCAATCCGCTTGATCCACGCCTGAAAAGAGCCAACTCCTTTTCTATATTCAGGGAGATGGGTCAGGATCTTCATAAAGATCGCGTTTAAGCTGTTCCCCGCTGTTTGATAATCATTTTTATATCGTATGCATAGACCCATAAGGTATGAGAAAACCAGTTTATATAGTTTGTTTTGTGCCAATCGATCATTATCAATACAGGCAGTTATAAGTTCCTTTTCAATGTGCATAAAGGCCTGTATCTCATTCCATCTTTAAGACTTTTAATTTCTTAAGGCGGTTTTGAAATTTTAGAGTGAGTAAGTAAATCCCGGCATCAAGGTCATTTGTATTTAATACAGGGTTAGTGTGATCGATCTTTCCTTCATGTATAATGCGTCCATGCACTGTGAAGAGCTGAAACTCAACCTCCATAATAAGGGGAGGGAAGTCTACATGAAGCTTTTCTTTTACCGGGTTTGGATATACCCTCAATTTTTCAAGGGCGCTGCGCTCTTCAATCCCTATGGCGCTGCCATCTAGTACTTCCAGGGTGAAGCCTAAACTTTTATTGATCACCTGGCTTGTAGAATCCAAGCCTATGGTGTCGCAAAACTGATTCACACAGTTAAGGAGAGAGTCGCTAACAGTTAAGCAGATAGGATAGGCGCCGTAATTGGCATAGGTGTGTATCGGTGTCTTTCCCAAGGCGGTATTCCCGTCGCCAAAATCCCACAGATACTGATGAGAACCTTGATCGCTCGATTGGTTGATCAGATAAAGCAGTCGCGTTTTGCTGGTATCAATAGCCGGCACAAAACGGGCCACACAAGAAGTTGAGATGGTCACATTCAGTTCTTTTGATAAGGTGTCGCTGCACGCCGATAAGGAGTCGTAAACGATCATGGTCACGGTGTACCGATTGCTCTGCGCATAAAAATGAATCGGGTTTTCTTGGAATGAAGAATCACCATCTCCAAAGAAATACTTCAAAGAAGTAAAGCCCACAGCACGATTGGTGAAGATTACACTGTCGCCGATGAAGGAATAGTCAAAATCGGCCTGACAGTATGCATTAAAGGGAATAAGAATGGAGTCGCTTTTTGAACAACTGTCGCCGGAAACGGGATCCGCAATTCGCAGATTGACCAGATAACTGCCTGGCGCATACACCCAGCTTGTGTCAATGTTTCCACTAGAGAAAGGTATATTCAATCGATTGCCGTCTCCAAAAACGTAGGTGAATATCGCGTTGCTATCGACATGGCTAGAAAGGTTTATAAAATCAACGCGAGAAGAATCTTGTAAGGGTTGTATGGAATAGGCAAAGTCGGCCGTGCAAGGTTTAGGGTTAGTGGGGATCAAAATGGTATCGAGATATCCGCAAGTAGTATTGTTCAGGGAATCAACGATCGAAAGGGTTGCGATGTAAGTTCCCGGCCCATAGAGGTGCCTAGGATCAAGATTTCGGTTCACCGCCTGCGTTTGAAACGAGGTTCCGTCGCCAAAATTGTAGGTGAAAATGGCAGAATCAGAATAGTTCAGTGAAGTGTTTGTGAAATCGACGAATGAACTGTCGCCGGCGGGAGTGATGTGATGATTGAATGATGCCTGGCAAGGAGGTAAGGTCACAGTCACATATCTTGAGGTAGAGTCGAAGCAGGTGTTCATGCTATCAAAAACCGATAGATATACCAAATAAGTTCCCGGATTGCTGTAAGTGTGTGTGGGGTTGACTTGCCCACTGCTTGCGTTGCCTTCCCCAAACTGCCATAAATGTAGAAGTCGTAGGCCAGGCCCCGCTGTTGAAGTGTCTCTAAATTGAACGCTAAGACTTCCGGGACTATTTAAAAAGTAAAAATCAGCCGTGCATTGCGCTGCAGCTGAGGAATTTACTAAGCAAAATAGTATCAGTAAGTATTTGTGAATGACGTGCAAAGGATGGAATTTTTTTAGATAATAAATGCGACGAGGGGCCTTAATCCTCGTCGCATAAAAATAAGATGGGTAATGAATTATTTGATGACCAACTTTCTACTAAAGCTATTCACTCCATCTTCAATCTGCAGGATATATAGACCTTTGGTTTGGTTACTTAGGTCAAACACCACATTAGATTGATTAGCTATTCGGTTAAAGGCCGCCACTTCTTGGCCGCTTAGGTTTAAAATTCTGATGTTTACCGCTCTATCGATCTTGCTGAGATCAATGTTCAATTGATCCGTGGCTGGATTAGGAAAGAAGTTTACCGTATTTTCTAAGGTATTTTCTTCCAATGAAGTCACGGTAGGTAAAACTACTCTCAAGCCAAATCCATTGGCCTTAAGTCTTCCGTTACTATCCAAACCAACTGTATCACAAAAAGTAGAGACGCATCTGCTCAGGGAATCATATACCACCAAGCATACGTTATAGTCACCAAAACTTTGGTAGGTATGAGTTGGAGTTGCTCCGGTTGCTGAATTTCCATCTCCAAAGTACCAAGTATAAGCTGAAGAGCTAGAGTTAGATGAAGTGTTAGTCAGCAAGACGCCGAAAGCGGTGGTGGTGTCCAACGCTTTAGTGAAGGAAGCATTGCAGTTGCCTGGTCTTTGAAACGGTACGGTTACGTATCGAGATGTAGAATCAAAGCATGAAGTCAAGCTGTCAAAAACGGTGATGGTCACTAGATAAGTACCCGGACTACTATAGGTGTAGGTTGGGTTTTGTTGGAAACTGCTACTGGATGACCCACTGTCGAAAAACCAAGTATAAGCTGGTTGGGCTCCCGGGGCAAAGGTGCTTGAGTCAACAAAATTTACCGTGAGGTTGCCTTGGCTGTTGGTAAAATAAAAATCAGCAAAACAGTTTTGCTGAGCTTGCGTAAAGCTAAAGGTAGCCGCAATTAGGGTAATTAAGAAGTAATAGTGCTTTTTCATAGCGTTTTAATTTAAATGGTTTGAATTAAAGACGCTGCGAAAATTAATATGGTTGGGTATCGGCTAAATTTAAGCGAAAGATTGCTTGCTTTCGGGAGCCTTCGTGTCGCTCACCAACTCTTCAGCAGCTGCTTTGATCCCATTCACATCATAGCCGCATTCCGTATATAGCTGATCTTGTGAACCGTGTTCGATGATGGTGTCTGGAATACCTAAACGTTTGATTTGAGCCTGGTAACCGTGGTCAGCCATAAACTCAAGCACTGCACTTCCCATTCCTCCTTGAATACAACCATCTTCTACGGTGATGATCTTATCGAATTTGGAGAACACTTCGTGCAAAAGGATCTCATCGATCGGCTTTACGAAGCGCATATCATAAAGTGCCGCACTGAGTTGATTTTCTTCTAATTCCTGAGCAGCTTTCAAGGCATAATTACCAATATGGCCAATCGATAGAATGGCCACGTCACTGCCTGCCTTTACCTTTCTTCCCTCACCGATCTTGACTTTTTTCATCGGTGTTTTCCAATTGGGCATCACGCCCTGACCTCTAGGATATCGGATTACGAAGGGACCGTGTTCATCAGCTTGAGCGGTGAACATTAGGTTTCTGAGTTCTTCCTCGTTCATTGGTGCAGATACGATCATGTTAGGAACGCATCGCATATAGGCTAAATCATAAGCCCCGTGGTGGGTAGGGCCATCGGCCCCTGCTATTCCCGCCCGATCCAAACAAAAGATCACATTCAACTTTTGAATGGCTACATCATGCACCACCTGATCATAGGCTCGCTGCATGAAAGAAGAATAGACATTACAAAATGGAGTGATTCCGGTGGTAGCCAATCCCGCTGAAAAAGTCACTGCGTGTTGCTCGGCAATACCTACGTCAAAAGCCCTGTTTGGCATCGCTTTCATCATGATGTTTAGCGAACTTCCTGATGGCATGGCCGGGGTGATCCCGACGATCTTTTCGTTCTTTTCGGCCAGTTCTACAATGGTATGCCCAAACACGTCTTGATATTTTGGCGGCTGGGGGTCTTTAGGAGTCACCTTAATGATCTCGCCGGTTTCTTTATTGAAGATTCCGGGGGCGTGCCACTTGGTTTGATCTTTTTCTGCCAGCTCATATCCTTTTCCTTTGACTGTAAGGATGTGTAAGATTTTTGGGCCAGGTATCTCTTTTAGGTCTTTTAGCACTTCTGCCAGGTGGGTCACATCATGACCATCGATCGGACCAAAATATCTGAAGTTCAATGACTCGAAAAGATTGCTTTGTTTGAGCATGGAACTTTTGATTCCATTTTCGATTTTCTGGACGATCGATTGCGCGTTCGGACCAAATTTTGAGATCTTACCGAGTAGTCCCCACACTTCATCTTTGACTTTGTTGTAAGTCGGCGAAGTGGTGATGTCGGTCAAGTATTCTTTAAGGGCGCCCACATTGGGATCGATCGACATACAGTTGTCGTTCAAGACCACCAAAAGGTTTGAATCTTCTACTCCGCCATGGTTTAATCCTTCAAAAGCGAGGCCCGCAGTCATGGCTCCATCGCCGATCACCGCAATATGTTGGCGCTGATCCTGACCTTGGAGCCTGGAACCCACTGCCATACCCAAGCCGGCCGAGATCGAGGTGGACGAGTGACCTACTCCGAAGGTATCGTATTCACTTTCCGAACGTTTAGGAAAGCCGCTAATGCCTTTGTATTTACGGTTGGTATGAAAATTTTCTCTTCTGCCGCTGAGGATTTTATGTCCATACGCCTGATGTCCCACATCCCAAACTAGTTGATCATAAGGGGTATTGAACACATAATGCAGTGCCACCGTCAGCTCAATAACACCAAGACTCGCACCAAAGTGACCTCCCTTAACAGAGACGACATCGATGATGAATTGCCGCAATTCTTTTGAGATTTGCGGTAGATCAGCAATATCAAACTCTCGTCTGAGATCTTCCGGTATAGTTATCTTGCTTAAGTACTCTCCTGCTTTGAAATCCATGGTCTTGTTAATAGTACGGAAACAAATGTAGCCTTTTTTAGTTCTGAGCTTCAGCTCATAGCGGCTATTCCCAACTTTTAAGAAAGCTAATACGCTCTTTTGTTCTTGCCCTCCACGTAGTAAATGAAGCTCTTGTTCACCACCCGGTTGCCTCCGGCAGTAGGATAATCACCACTGAAATACCAATCCCCCTTGTGATTCGGAATGGCTTGGTGAAGTCCTTCCAGGCTCTGATAAAGGATTTGAACGTCGGCATGAATATCTTTTGGCGTGAGTAGCGCTGAGATCTTTGCTGAGATCTCTTCGGCGTTGAATGGATCATAGATCTCCTTCACGAAGTTTTTGATCTCATCTTTCGGAAGGTTCTCCTGTTGTTTACATTTTTGATAGACTTCCTCGATCACATTCTCCATACCCCTGTCTTTCAAAAGGCTTATTGCCGCTTGAAAGGCGATAAAGTCTCCCAGCTTCGCCATGTCGATCCCGTAACAGTCAGGATATCTGATCTGTGGAGCCGAGGAAACGATGACAATTTTTTTGGGTCCCAGTCGATCGAGTATTCTTAAGATCGATTGCTTCAAAGTGGTTCCCCTAACTATAGAATCGTCAAGAATCACCAAATTGTCTTTTCCCCTTACAATAGACCCGTAGGTGATGTCGTAGACGTGGGTAACCAAGTCGTCTCTGGCTTCGTCTTGGGTGATGAAGGTTCTGAGTTTCGCGTCTTTGATGGCAATTTTCTCCGTTCTGGGCCTTATTTGTAGAATATCATGAAGGCGCGCACTGTAGTCAGGAGCTTGCCGATCCAGTTGGCTTATCTTTTCTTCCTTTACTTGATTCAAATGGTCGTTCAGTCCTTCTACCATCCCGTAGTATGCGGTCTCGGCGGTATTGGGAACAAATGAGAACACCGAGTTATGCAAGTCGAATTCAATGGCTTTGAGGACCTCTTGGCAAACCGAACGACCAAGATTCTTTCGTTCCTGGTAAATGTCTTTATCGCTGCCTCTTGAAAAGTAGATTCTTTCGAAGGTGCAGGCTGTTTTCTTAAAGGGCTTTCTAATTTCCTTCAGGGCCACCTCTCCATTCTTTTTCACGATCAAGGCGTGCCCGGGATCTACTTCCTTGATGGATTGAATGGGCACATTAAAGGCAGTTTGGATGGCTGGTCTTTCGGAGGTCACTACCACCACTTCATCGTCGTGGTAGTAAAATGCCGGGCGAATTCCGGAAGGGTCTCGCAGTACAAAAGCGTCGCCATGTCCCATCATTCCCGCCATGGCATAACCTCCGTCCCAATCTTCGGCAGCATTGCGTAAAATGCGGTGCACCTTCATGTTTTCCACGATCAAGTCGGTGATCTCATGCTTGGCATAGCCTTTCTCTTTATACTTCTTGTATAATTTTTGGTTTTCCATATCCAAGAAGTGTCCGATCTTTTCAAGAACGGTAACGGTGTCTGAGTGCTCCTTGGGGTGCTGACCGAGATCGACCAGCAAGTCAAAAAGCTCATCAACGTTAGTCAGGTTGAAATTCCCCGCCACTACCAGATTTCTAGTCATCCAATTGTTCTGCCTAAGAAATGGATGACAACTCTCGATGCTGTTTCTTCCAAAGGTGCCGTAACGCAAATGCCCAAGAAGCACTTCTCCGGTAAAGGGAACGTTTCTTTTCATATAATCCACATCGCGCAGCAACTGTGGATCTTCTTTTTGCACATCCTCTAAATAGCCATTGATCTTGGCAAAGAGTTCTTTGATCGGTTGGTTGTCGTTCGAGCGGAGGCGAGAGATATAACGTTGCCCAGGCTCCACATCTAATTTAATGTTGGCTATCCCGGCGCCATCTTGACCACGATTGTGCTGCTTCTCCATAAGCAGGTAAAGCTTATTGAGGCCATAGGCAGCTGTACCGTATTTCTTTACGTAATATTCAAGGGGTTTTCTTAATCGGATGAATGCAATTCCGCATTCGTGTTTGATCTGATCGCTCATAAAATGGAGGCATGGAAGTGTACCAAAAGGAAAGCACGAAATTAAACATTCTGCTACTCATAGATCGAAGAAAAAATAGTCATGCGGGCATCAAGAATGGTCCTTATTTCTTTTGCTGAAGAGGGTGATCACCAGCATTCCCAATAGGGCAGCGAGTCCAGAAGCTATCAGGATGGCCATTTTCGCATGGGTTCTAACTTCCTCCGAAGGGAAAGCAAGCTCTGAGATGAAAATGGACATGGTAAACCCAATGCCGCCCATGATGCCTGCACCGATCATTACGCCCCAATTGGTCTGTTTAGGTAATGCCGAAATTCCCAACTTGACAAACAAGTATGAAAATCCTGCGATTCCGCTGGCTTTTCCTAAAATCAATCCCAGAATGATTCCCAAAGAGACATTTGAACCAAGACTCGCCCAAAGGTCTTCGCCAAACACTACGCCCGAGTTTGCTAAAGCAAATAGAGGTAAGACGATAAAAGACACGAAGGGATTGAGGGAATTCTCAAGCTTTTGTAATGGAGATTCAGCTTTCTTTCTGGTTTGTTTTATCTCTTCGATTATTTCTCCCTGTTGCTCGCTCACGTAAAAACCCCTGACCTTTTTCGTCTTTTTAAATCGATCGAGCAGTTTCGCAAACTGACTAATTAATTTCTGCTCGTTGATCTTGGCCTTAACGGGGATGGTCATTGCTACGATCACTCCAGCTAATGTGGCATGTACGCCTGAGTTGAGAAAGGAGATCCACACACCCAATATTCCCAAGATCCCATAAAATAAGGTGTTTCTAATCCCCAGTAAATTGCCGGCCAACAAAAGCCCAAAGAAAAGTAAAGCGAATTCGAGGTAGTAAATAAAGAGGTCCTGAGTGTAAAAAAATGCGATGACCAAGACAGCCCCGAGATCATCAACTATGGCTAAAGCGGTTAAGAAAATCTTCAAGCTAACCGGGACTTTGTTCCCTAAGAGGGATAGAATTCCCAAGCAGAAAGCAATGTCAGTAGCCATTGGCACTCCCCAACCAGATTGGCCATAATCGCCAAAATTGAAGAAGGTGTAGATCAGCGC